>Ga0228711_1002212_pt1 | contig 29738 bp, 18 predicted proteins | sample MedpolnodulmetaG_2_FD_177996 | JGI IMG/M metagenome (GOLD analysis project Ga0228711, IMG submission 177996) | Root nodule microbial communities from Medicago polymorpha collected in Santa Monica, California, United States - brown nodules | ecosystem: Host-associated > Plants > Roots > Nodule... | reverse complement strand
TATATATATATATATATATTCGTCTAAAAAAGTTATTTATTTGGTGGAGTCTTTGGTGTAGAATTTAACAAAGAAGGCTGATTTAGTGATGGAAATTTGAAGGGCTATAGTTTGAAGAATTATTTTAGAATGAATATGATAAGAAAATTGATATATTTATAAGAATAAAAAACGTATTTAACTATACATTAATTGATCAAATATTTTGATTAATTGACGTGGGAACCCTTTTATTTTACAAACCTTATTGTCTTTTTCTTGTTTCCATCTTTCTTCACTTACTAATTTGTTCTAGCATTCCTCGCTCACTCAGTGGCTCCCTAATAAATATTTTCTTTATTCTTTTTAAATAAAATTAACAATAAATAATTTTAACTTCTCTTTTTTTTTTAGCTCCTATTTTGTTAAGTGTCATAATTCTATAAAATTATTTCTCTCTCTTCTTATGTCCCCTTCTCTCAAGAAAATAACAACTTATTGATTTTATTTCTTATATCAAATATTATTTGAACTTATATTTCTAATTCAAACTTTTTTTTTTCTAGGTCAGGAGATTGGACAAGCATCAAAGGGAAGCAACGACATCCAACTAGGTTGGCACCTCACAGAACCCCCATCTTATACCGCCAATCTCAGAGAAAAACAATGTACTTTTTAAACTTATCTCTTCTCTATCTCTATCTCTATATGTATTATAAACATTTAGTTTCTTTTATTTTTATAGTACACGCGTCATTCCTCAATTCTAAGGTGCATTTAAGGTTTTTCTCATTTAGTGGATTTAATGTTTTTTTTTATTTACACAACAAAATGTGAGAGTTATGGTAATCGAAAAAATGTTTCCTGATTTTTTTTAATAAATATTGCGTCCTTATTTTTACTAATCAAAACAAAAAATTTGTAACTAAAAATCAATTTTAAAAATTATTGTTTTGTTATTAAAAAAATTAGTATTTTTTAAATTGTTGTTTCGTTGTTGAAAATTTTTTGTAACCAAAAATCAAATTTTTAAATTAAATTCAACACGTTGGTTAAAATTTCACATCCAATGATAATTTTTTTTAGGGAAAAAGGAAAAAAAATACTCATAATGCATCATCATAAGCTAAATAAATATGTAATTCATGTAATTTGAAAAAATTCCTTCAATAATATATTAACATGTGGCAATGTTATTTTGTTGAACCAATCATATTACATAAATTTGATCTATTACTAAAGAGTTATGAAACAATTTTTATTTAATTTATTTTGGTCAACAAATTTTATTTTTTTTGAAAAGGCTAAAATGGAATATATAAGTTGGTCAAAAAATTCTAGCCACACTATTATTGGCAATATGTATTTTATTACCTTATATGCATTGTAAATTAACCGTTATAATTTGCCACAACGGTATTTGGTAATCACAATAACTTTTTTTTAAAGGAATGTTTATTTGCATTTATTAATATAAAGATTTTTTTGTAAAAAAAATTAATATAAAGATTTCTAAACCCAAAGTGCTATTGTTGTGACCGAATAATTATAGGGAAGCATTGACACATAAAAAAAATAAAAAAATAATTAGAATGCATTACGAAAGTGCATGTGGTAAATTCACCCAAAAAAAAAGTGCATACATACGTGGTATGTAAACTCTTTTTTTTTGAAAAATAATACACGGAACATATTTTTTTATAATTTTTTTTTTTTTAAGTAAGGAGAGAGGTCATGCATCAAGAGGAAACACCGACATCCTAACTAGGTTGGCACCCCGGGAAACCTTCATCCTATGCCGTCAAACTCTAAAAATTTATTTAAAAAAAAGGGAAAATATGTACAAGAAGAGGGGGGATTAGGCCAAAACCCTCTTAAGAAAATAAACAAAGAAAAAAGCAGTAGACTACATGGACCTAAGGAAACCTGTAGTTAGGCAAGCCTACTCTATCACGAAAGAAATCAAGATGCAACTCCGTCGGTAATGTATCTAAAACAAAACCCTGCAAAGTATGACCCATATTTGCTAACCTTGCCGCACAACAGTCACCTTCGCGAAATATATGAGAAGAAATAATTTGAATCCCAAGGCTACGACCATTATGCCATCTGCTTCGGAGCAGGACTAGAACTAACGAAGGATTTGTAAAAATCAGCAAAACACTAGTTGAGTCACTTTCCAACCACAGATTCCACCACCCATGAGAGTCCGCATACACTACTAAAAACACAAAAATTAGTGAGGGATATTTAGTGAGGGAAAACCTGAAATCCCTCTCTAATTCCGTCACTAAATTTTGCGACCAAGGAATTTGTGAGGAATTTCATTTTTTCCGTCACTAATTTCCCTCGCTAATTTTGCTTTTTCTAGTAGTGATATTCCATGGCTAAGATGACAGCAAGAACTTCAGAATGGTAAACTGAAGCAGCACTAATGTTACAACAGAAAGCACCAAGAAAAGAGCCCTGAGAGTCCCAAAACAGACCCCCACAAGCCGCATGACCAGCAATAACGGAACCATCAGTGTTAACTTTCAGCCAAGGAGAGGATGGAGCCTTCCACAACACCGAAATGATTTCTTTTACAGTACGACAATGAGCAGCAACCGCAATACAATCCAGAAAATGAGAGTCTGATGGCAAGCATTTCCCAACCGAGGCATTACCAGACAAAGCCACCAAGGAATGGATACGCATCTTTGTTGAGTGAATGGTAGTTGACTTCGAAGAAAACTGAATATTATTTCTAGAAAGCCAAATCGTATGAACCGTATGAATAACTGCTGTTAGAAAAATATCTGCAATCTGAGGAGAACATTGAGCAGGAATGTAAGATAGGAGAGAAAGAACCGATGTACAATCTATCAAACTATTTATCTTTCCACCAAGCCAAGTCCTGAGCTCAGTTGCAAAAGGGCACTGAAGAAATAGATGATCTGACATTTCATCTGTATTCAAGCATAAGGAACATGCAGAGACAAGTACACAACCCCGAGTCCAAAGATTCTCATAAGTAGGCATTTTTCTATGCATCAAACGCCAAAAGGTAAATGAGTGAGAAGGAGGGATGCTCCCCTTCCAAATAAGCTATGCCCACGGCAACTTAGAGGCTGCCAGTTTAAGAAAATCCAACGCAAGTTTCGAAGACAATTTACCATCTACAGAGTGAGACCAAACAATAGTGTCCGGAAGAGGCACACGCGGTAAAACAATAGAGGCTAGTCTGTCAGTCACGTCATTAACCATAAGTGGCGGGGGAAAATTCCAGTCACCGTCAACAATAATTTACAACACTTTCCCAGTGAAACCAGCATGAAAGAACGGATCAACAGTAAATAAATCAACAAGAGGAGCACCAAACCAGTTGTCGTTCCAAATAGAAATATTCTCGCCCGTGCCCACAATCCACAAAGAATTATCAATTACCGTGTCTATGTGAATTTTAATACCAGACCAAACAGAAGATTTAAAATAATGATTAAGAGGTTTACCATTAGAAAAAATCTACGCTTGAGAAGGGCGACCCATTGTGAATCTGTGGCAAGAAGATTCCATGCTAACTTTAAAATTAAAGCTTCATTAATCAAGCGGGTTGGCTTTAAATCCAAACTACCCTCCGCCCACGGACGACTGATACAATTCCAAGAGACCGTGCAAACCTTTCTAGTAAGAACATCTTCGCTCCATATGAATTTTTTAATCTAATTATCCAATAACCGAAGCAGGCGTCGCGACCACATATAAATATGGAAGGAATAGACCAACATTTCGTGAATAATAGATTTAACAAGCTGAACACGGCCCATGATGGAAAGAAGAGAACCCTTCCAAGTAGAGAGCTTAGTCTTAATCCTGTTTGTAATCATTTGAAAGTGGACAACCTTCGGCTTGCCTTGAAATATAGGGCACCCCAGATAAAGGAATGGGACGGTTCCCACAGTAAAACCCAACATAGCAGAAATCATCTGAATTCGCGTAGCAGTCATAGCACCTGTATTGAAGCGGATCTTGGCATTATTAATAATTTGTTCGGACACCTCCGAATATCTATGTAAAATATTAAGAAGCACACATATATTACATTTAGATCTTGTACAAATAATCATAACATCATCAACGTACAAAATGTTCGTGGGCAAAGAAATCCTACGACAATAAGTCATAGGGAGAAGACGCCCTGTGGTTGCCGCCATAGAGATAGCCCTACTAAGAACCTCTTCAGCAAGACAAAATAAAATAGGAGACAAAGGATCCCCTTACCAAACCCCTCAAGAACAAGAGAAAAAACCCACAGCCTTGCTATTCACAAGCACAGACAACCGAGTTGATTGCAAAATAACCAAGATCCAATTCACAAATGTTTCAACAAAACCGAATCCCCTTAGGACCTCAAGCAAGAAATTATAGTCCAAGGTGTCGAAAGCCTGGGTCAATCTAAAATTAGTTTGAATGAATTAGCCAGCGTTCGACGTAGAGCGCACGAATCAATTGATGACTATCTGAATTGATTCCTACTCCTTAAGGCTAGATGTTTCACTATAGCGCCTGAACATGAGTTAGTCGAATTAGCTACTGGTGGCCTAGACTATTCCGTTCGGAAAAAACTGGATACTCAATATCTTAGAGATATGGTACAGTTGGCAGATAGAGTCTGACAAGTCGAAAGACTTAAGGCTGAGAAAGCCAGAACAAATAGGTTCCATAAAAAAGAGAAAATAGCCTATGTAGACACAAGTGACAGCGATCCAGAATTTGATTGGGGATCAGATACTGTCGAAGATAATGAGATTAACTTAGCAGAATTAAAAGATGGGCCACCTTATGCATGTAAACTATTAAGGCCATCGAATGGAAAGAATCCTGAAGAGCCTAAGAATGACAAATACCCGCCTAAGATATATACCTTTGATGTTTCTAAGTGCGATGAAATTTTCGATCTCTTAGTTGCTGATGGCATAATATTAGTGCCTAAAAATCTAAAGATACCTCCTTTAGAGCAACAGAAAAAGAGAGGATTTTGTGAGTTCCATGGTTTCTTAGGTCATAATTTGTTTCGTTGTACTCGTTTCAGGGATTCTGTGCAGAAGGCTCTCGATGAGGGAAGGTTGAAATTTGGAGACAAAGCCAAACAACCAATGCAAGTTGATGTTGATCCCTTGAAGAAAGCTGACTCCATGTACGCTGAGATAATTGGCATAAACATGGTAGACATCTCTAAAGCAGCTGATACTGGAATTCCTATCTAAGCATCAATGCCCAAAGAAAAAGTGCAAGTGGGTGCTGAGATGGTTACTGAAGACCATCAATTTGACAATGCAGTGGTTACTGAAGACCAATTTGCAGAGAAGATGACAGTGGCATACCCAAGGGCTGAGGAAGATTTGATTGATTTCCTCAACAGATGCAAGATCTCTAACACAAATGTTATGCTTTGCCCCAGGTGCAGTGTAGTTTTTGACAAAGAAGCTGCGAAGTCTGTGGAATGTTTTCAGCCACAATCAAAAAGGAAAGGGGGATGGGCTGACAACCATCAGAAGTTTGGTTTCAACAAAAGGGGTGTTCCTTGCAAAATGAAATTCACAGAGCGAAATCCAAACAAGAACCAAAGGAAGACCTTCAACCCTCTTGCAAAGTCTCCCACAAACACTTGGGTGTTTTTCGGTGGCAAGAAATCTGGCTATTCTGCCCCACCAACTATAGAATTGGCACCACATCCAACCACAAAGAGGCATCGAATTCCAACTAGTATGCCTATAACAACAACTACAAAGGAAAACACCCTATGACGAAAACACAATGGCGTAGATATCAACCCTAGAAAAAGGCGGGTGCCTTGAAAGACATTACTAATGTTGGCAAGAACAAAGGAAAGCAAGTAGTAGTTTTCGAAATGGTTAAGAAACCAGCCACTAAAAGAATTTTTCCCCCTTTGTCCACTATAAAGAAAGATCTTCCAAGGGAAGATGAAGAAATGACCTCGAACTTCTCTGATTATGAGCCTAGTCTCGATATAGTCTGCAATGTTGTATCAATATTGTCAGTTGAGTATGATGTCACATCGAAGGTAAATGAAGTTGAAACTGATTTCACAGAGGAGATGACTAATCACAGGCCATTGTGCTATTATGTGATGAACAATGGTTGTGTTGAAAACCAACATGCCATCTTCGAGAAGCCTGATTTTCCAATGAGTCATCACCTCAAACATTTGTTCGTCCGAGCCAAAATAAATTGCGTTGGTGTAAATAAGGTCCATGTGGATGGCGGTGCAACTGTGAATTTACTACCCCAGTCTTTCCTAAATAAGATTGGTCTGGTTGATTCCGATTTGAAACCTCATAATGTGGTTCTCACTAATTACGAAGGAACAAATGGAAATTCACTTGGTGCTGTTGAAGTGGAACTGATAGTGGGAAGCGTCAGCAGGACAACTATGTTCATGGTGGTCCCATCTAAAGCAAACTTCAATGTACTGTTAGGCAGAGAATGGATCCATGGTGTGGGGGCAGTGCCTTCGACGCTACATCAGAGGATTGCCATATGGAGAGAAGATGGTTTGGTGGAGAATACTGAGGCATAAGAGAAAAGAGTTTGCAGGTTCAATTTTAGTTTGTCTTCACTAAAAAAATTTCATATGTAAATGATAAGAGGAATGATGAAGAAGATGGGAAGATCACATAGAGAGAAAGATGAGAGGATGAAAATGTTGACTTTTGTTTTTTAATTTGTTTTTTTAATTTATGTTTTTGAATTTTAAATAATTGAAATAATTATAAATATCAAGTGGATTAAAAAAATATTAAAAGGAAATTCGCTCGTATTACAGAGACTAAATGAGAGACTTAAAATGGAAGAATTTGAAATGATAGGGATGGAATCTAAACTTTTTTTTACAGAGACTAAAACTGAAATTCGCTCGTATTACAAGGACCAAAAGCGGTGTTAACCCTTCTATTTTCATTTTTTTTCTAATTGGTAGAGAAGAAGAAAAGGAAATTTCACCAAAAACAAAAAATAAAAACAGAAAAAGGGAAAAAAATATTGTTGGAAAGTTAAGAAGATTACGCACGCAATGCTAGTTTTAAGGAAAAGTTGTTGCTAATGCTACTTCATATATTTGTGTTGTCAAACAGACTTATTACAAAACCTTGAGAAACTATGGAGAAGAATATGATAACTTCCAAACTATTCTTTTTCTTTTCAACTCTCTTTCTTCTTCAATCCTTCACCGACGCCACTGATGTTCACTATTGCGGTTTTTTTCTCTTTCTTTCTAACAATTTTGTTTTTGTTTTTAAATTATTGTTTAGTTTTCGTCTTCTATTTTTTTTTATTAATTTTTATATTTTTAGTTTCGTCAGCTAAATTATCGTTCTTGAATATTCATGTTTACTTGTTTTCAGTGTTTAGTTGAATTAATAATTCAATAGGAACTAATTTGCTTATGAAATTTAAGGGACAAATTTGTCTGTAAATTTCAATTATTCAAATATTAATTAATATTACTTGTTTTCAGCTTATTTTCATAAGTTATCTAAAATAGGGCTTATGAAAACAGTTTATAGCATATACAAAAAATTTCATGATAAGCACATGTATTATAAGCTGCATATAAACAGTTTTGTTGCATTAGTGTTGCTTTAATTGAGTAAACTATTACCTAATTATCTTGTATGTATACTACAGATAAGAAAGCTAGCTATGATATTGAGGTTAAAGAAGTTCAAATATCTCCAGATCCTATTGCAAGAGGCCGCCCTGCTACATTCACCATTTCTGCAACTACAAGTAATACTTATCTTCGCGTGTTTTTCTTATGTTACTGTGTTTTCTTTCTTTTGTTTTTAAATTTCACGCATTTGGTGTCTCGTTATCTATCCACATGTGTGCATGTGCTATAGTTTGCTTTTTAAAATATTCATTCTGGGCATGGTAAGTGATGTTGTTTGGAATTTTGGTGAGGTTATGTCCTAGTGACAGTGTTGTCAATCACATATCCTAGAAAATAGCGGTTTGGTCGAATAGCACTATAGCCGCAATTTGACAACATTTTGTGCTAAAAAGTGTATTGGAGAATAATAGTGATTTGTGCATTCCGGGTAGAAATAAACAAGGTTTTGATGGATAATGATTTGGTCTTCTTTTCACTAATTCAATCATTTCATGACTCAGATCAAGCGTTATCAGGAGGGAAAGTTTTGATCGATGTGTCGTATTTTGGATGGCACGTATATAGTGAGACCAAAGACCTTTGTGGAGAATCATCTTGCCCTATTTCAGTTGGTGATTTTGTGCTTGCACATTCACAAGTTTTACCTGGATTCACCCCACCTGTAAGTCATTGGTATTAGTTTTATTCCTTGAATAAATTGTGTTTGTGCGTGCATGTATCTTTAGGCAATAGGTAGTATATTTATATATGCTAGTACAGATTTGCATTATTGGCTTCTCCAATAGTAGTTGGAACTTGAGAAGAAATTGTTATTCCTTATACTTTGTGTTATGACATTAAGATATCATAGGAAAGGAACTGACATCTGTGATAATGCAGCTATCGTCTGATGTGTCTTGGCATGTTATATATGTTCAAATTCTTAGATAGTATCAACGTAATATCTGTTTTGAAATGTTTTTCCGATGATTTGGGCACCAGAGAGTTAAGTCCATATGGTAAAGGTGAAATTTCTAGTTGGTGTTCTCATAATCTTATGAATGATACTGTTTTTTTCAGATCATGAATGATACTGTTAGTAGCCTCTTTTACAGATCTTGAATGATATTGCTACCAAAATAACAACTCTTAACAACCACCTAACATTTAAGATTTTGATAATTACCAATTAGAACACAATGTTTCTTCCATTTTTGGTACTGGAACATGCAACAACAGAGATTTCTTAGATAAAGAGTTTTCTTTTTTCCCTCAATGCTATATTTACAAGTTCCTAGGCCGTTGTCCTTTGTTCATTGCTAATGTTATGAGAATCTTAACGTGCGATTCATCTTTCCAGTCGAGAGGTTTAAAAGTTGAATGGCGCTGTGGCTCTCATTTCTTGTTTCCTTCATGTTATCGATTCGCCTGTCTCATTATGAGTGTCACATTTGGAAAAATAAAATAAATTATTGTCTCAAAATGAGTGTCACTTTTGATTTTTAATGTAATATAATTACTTTTTTTTTCTTCCAATCCTTCCATCAAATTTATACTATGCGTCAACATGGCAAAACGACTAATAGTAAAATACGGATGGAGTAAGAAATAACCAAATGTGACTTAAGAGTGTTTGTTTGCTTGCTCTGGAGTATGGAAAGGAGGAATTTATTCAATTATAATTGTTTGTTTGCTCTGGAGTATGTTTTTAAGACTTAAGAGTGTTTGATTATACAGTACCTGTCCTGTTTTTTGTTTAATGATAGTCTGTTATGTTTTTTCAACGAAATAGCTCTTACTATCTGTTGCAATTGCAGGGTTGGTACTCTTTGAAGATGAAGATGTATGATGAAAACAATAATGAGTTGACTTGCATTACATTTGATTTTTATATTGGGTTTGGGTCCTCAGTGGCTGATAGCTAGTTGCAATTGGTCATTGATAAATGATATCTATGTTCATATGCATATTAATTAGTTTTACAAACTGCAAACTATCCTTATTATAGTACCGAGTTCCTTGTGTTAGAATCCATTACGACAGGATTTGCTGAGTTTACTAAATGCAAACTTCATGCTTCTTTATTTATTTATTTTGTTATTTTCTGATTATGTTTGACAGACAGTGTATATCTGTCTATTCTGACTATACTATGAGGGTGTTAATGTGGTGGAATGATATATTCCTTCTGTATCAATTGTAAAACCGAACTGGACATTGAACTGTGAGAAAACTGGGATCGAATTGCTAACAATAAGATAACCAAATCGTAGTGAAGACCTGTTTAAGGATAAACAGTTGAACTATCCGGTTCGATTTTTAAAACACTGTTCCATGTTACCATTTGAGGATGGGAATGAACATGTCATTTTAGCCTCATAAGATAAAATATTATGTCAAATACATGGTTGTCTGTATAAAGATTGAAGTAGGAAGCATAACGAATGTCCCGCCCTCATTGATATATGAGATTAATGTTGTATATGATATGATTTATTTTGCCATTATATTTAAGTTGGAGAGTAATTATCTGTGTAACAATATTGTGAAAAGTTTTTTTTTTCTTTCTTTTTTGATTGGTCAAAAACATTAGAATAGAGAGAAATGAAGAGGGAGCAAGAATGCAACGAGAGTACAAGAAAGTTGTCTCAAGTCTCAAAATAGTTATAAAAAGACAGAACTTAAGAAGAATAGTGTTCATTATATTGTCCAATAATAACATACTCATTACATAGAACCAAACACGAACTCACAAGCACAATATTACGTGTTGCTCATTGATGCTACTCTTAATGACCAACTAATAGCTGTACACAAAACCAGAAGCCGTTCAAATTGACCTAGGCGGTGCTGTTACTTTTTCGAATAAAAAACCAATTATTTTTTAAATGGACGAGATGATAAATAATCATTGAAACTCACGAACACGAATGTAGGGATCGATGTTCAAACCCCGTCATTTCAATTGACCTATTAGCTCTAGTCACGTTTATAAGTAAAAACAATTTTTTAAGTTCATTGAATAACTAATGTTTATTACTTATAAATGCGATTAGATGCATTAGTTATTCAATGAACCTAAAAAATTGTTTTTTACTTATAAATGTGATTGGAGGAAATAACAATTAGGTCATTTTTTCAGTTAAGCGTGGACTTTATTGTTTAACTTTTTGGTAGCTAAACGAAATTGCTATCTTATTGAAAACTCACACACACAACCGGAGAAACTAGGTTTTAAACTCCGGTCATGATGATAAAAAAATTATGGATACAAAATTTGATCTCATTGATAGCATAACAATCAAGAATAAATACATATATGTAGATTTAAGATTAAGATCATTAGAATATGGAGAATACCAAACTTTAAAGATATAGACCAGATTGATTTAATCGATTTTGTTTTCAAGGATGAAAAAGTATGCATCGGTTCTTTTTCCATATTAACTTTTACAAAACATGGTTTTACATCATTTAAAGTTATTTTTGTGTGATCATCAATCTTTCCAGTTTTTATTTATTATGTTTTATTATTGTTTTTAGAACGTTTGCATGTATAGTTATTCACAATTTTTGTTGACTTTAGTTGTTTCTAATATCTTAGGGGAGCAAAATTCAATGCACTGTGTGATGTTGAGAGACAAAGTTGCAAAATATTAATCTATGTTGATTGATGGAATGTGTTACGAGATAACAAATATCTCGGTTTCCAAAAACAACTATAAATTTAAACCAACTTGTCATGACTATAGACTATCTTTTAAAGATATGACCACCATGGAATCGGTTGTTGACTCAATTATTCATTCTTATGCATTCAACTTCACATCATATGATAAATGGGAGTATCAAACATACCACGTAATAATTCAAAAATAATAATTAACGATGTTTCAAATTACGTGTTTCAAATTAAAATTTATTGTGTATATTAAAAATTGTTTGCAAATGTTTAATTATTTCATATTTTGGACTTTTAGGAAAAATGGGAGTATCAAACATACCATGTAATAATTCAAAAATAATAATTAACGATGTTATTCACAAATTATTAATCAAACAAAAATGATTAATTAGGAGATCCAATATTTTATTTCATGAAGAGAAGATTATATTTCATGTAACACAACAATTGTATAATTTTATTAATTTAATAACGAGTACAGATTTATGCGAGTCCGAAAACGTAATGAAAATTAATTTTATTCTATAAGCATGTGTTAACATTTTTATTGAATCCAATTAATTTTATCTGTCTATGCATCTATAAATTTACGAGTATTTAGAATATGGTTTATGTTATTTTTTTCGTATGTACCTATCAAGGTATTCATCCCATACCAATCCGCGATAAATTTTATTTGCGGATACCCTACATAGATTTTTTTGGTCTTCTTAAATATATCTAAACAGGGCAACGCCCGGTAAATACATTAGTAATGAATAAAATAAAACTCTTTAAAAAAAAAAATCATTATAATTAACCAAAAAAAAAAGGTATTGTTGAAAATAATTAGGAAGTTAACCGAAGTAAGCATTGCTGGCGGTGGTTGCTCGCTCATATTTATTTGATTGAATTGTGTTTTCAATTTTCATCATTATCATTATTTCTTCAAAACAAAACTTGAATCCTTCCTTGAGAAACCATGGCGAAAATAATAACTACCAAACTCTTCTTATTCTTCTTTTCAACTCTCTTTCTTCTTCAAGCCTTCACCGACGCCACCGATATTCACTATTGCGGTTTTTTCCTTTTCTTTCTCATTATTTTTTTATTTTTTTTTAATTATTATTGTTTAGTTTTCATCTTCTATTCAATATTCCATGTGCAGTTTCATGTTTTCAAATTTCGTACCATAAACGTTTCGTTGAACAATTCGCGTATTTATTTGGTTTCGTCAGCTAAGTTATCGTTTCTGAATATTCAATGTTTATTTGTTTTAATTTGAAAGCTTGTTGTCGGAGTTAAATTAATTAGTAATTTTGCTGTCAATTAAGGGACAAATTTGTCTGTAATTGCAATTATTCAAATATTAATTACGGGAAAATTTCATAACCAAATTAATCCTTAGTATGGTCGATGTCTGGTCAACGTGGAGGGGTCACATATTCACTGTAATTTGGACGAGGTCTAAAAATAGCTTTGTAAACAAAAAATATACACAAATTTTGGATTATTCATATTTTACCCTATTAATTTTTTTGGGAGAAGAACGAAAATAGCTCCTAAAGGGTTAAAATATGAATAATTCAAAATACAGGTGTTGAAACTGTGTATTTTATTTTATAGGCGCTATTTCCAGACCTCGTCCAAATTACTGGGGTTATTTTAGGTATTAACCCTTCGATTAATAGTACAAGTTTACGGAGAGACTATTTTGACTAGTACAGTTGTACTTGCTATAATATTAGGCCTACGTAAGTTTTGTGAGACCGTTTTCGAGAACTTAATAAAACAGCTTATGACAGTTTTCATAAGCTTTTTTCAGTTTATTTTCATAAAATTATCTAAAATTGCTTATGAAAACAGCTTATAGCATATACAAAAAATTTCATGATAAGCACATGTGCTATAAGCTGCAAATAAGTTGTTTATCCAAACAGGAATAATTTAATTTAAACAGCTTTATTGTATTAGTGTTGCTTTAATTAAGTAAACCATTACCTAATTATCTTTTATGTATGTCATGTCACAGGTAAGAAAGATAGCTATGACGTTCAAGTTAAAGGAGTTCAAATATCTCCTGAGCCTGTTGCAAGAGGCCAGCCTGCTGCATTCACCATTTCTGCAACTACAAGTACTGCTTATCTTCGCGTGCTTTTCTTATGTTACTGTGTTTCTTTTCTTTTGTTTTTTAAATTTAGATTGTTATATCTATTTTCATGCATTTGGTGTCTCTTTATTCACATGTGTGCCTGTACTATATTTTACCTTTTTAAGTGTTTATTCCGAGCATGTTAATTAATGTCTCGATTTTTAGTGCGATTATGTCATAGTTTTACTCAAATTCCGCTACATAATATTGATATAATACCGCAATTTTACCACATTCTATACTAAACAGCTTATCATAGAATAATAGCTATTTGTTCAAATTCTGCTACGGCATTGTGTTATAAGGCTGCTATGGCCGCTATTTGGTGTTGCATTCTGTGTAGAAAGAGTTTGCTTTTTTTTTTCTTCTCTAATCCAATCATTTCATGACTCAGGTCAAGCATTATCAGGAGGGAAACTAGTGGTCGATGTGTCGTATTTTGGATGGCATGTATATAGTGAGACCCATGACCTTTGTAGAGAATCATCTTGCCCTATTTCAGTTGGTGATTTTGTGATTGCTCATTCACAAGTTTTACCTGCATACACCCCACCTGTAAGTCATTGCTGTTAATTTTATTCCTTGAATAGAACGTGTTTGTGTGTGCTTGTATTGTTGGGCAATAGGAAGTATATCTATATATGCTAGTACAAATTTGCATTATTGGCTTCTCTAATATTAGTTGGAACTTGAGAAGAAATCCTTATTACTTTGTGTTATGACATTTAGATATCCTACGAAAGGGACTGACATCTGTGATAACGAAGCTATCGTCTGATGTGTCTTGGCATGTTAGATATGTTCAAATTCTTGGATAGTATTAACATAATATCTGTTTTGAAATGTTTTTCCATTGACTTGGGCATTGGAGGGTTAGATCAATATGGTTAAGGTGAAATTTCTAGTTGGTGTTCTCATAATCTCATGATGATACTGTTATGTTTTGACAAATCATGAATGATACTGTTAGTAACCTTTCTTTTGGTATACAGAACGAATTCCCAAAACTAGGCAGAATTAATAAACACGAGAGAATGAATCTAATTAGAATAAAACAAATGAAGGATTTCTTATTGTTGTGAAGTGATTGAAAGAGAAGATACAAAACGTATCAAGGAAAATGACAACCTTCCACACAAGGCTACCACAAAGAAGCCCTCTCCTTTCACACTATAGCATTCTCTAGTCACTGAACTTAATTATTCAAAAACTATCTTTCCCCTCTACCCATGAGGGCTATTTAAAGACATTATAAGCATAACTAAAATAACATCTTTTAAAAACCACCTTATCAACCACTAACTAACTTAACTTCAATCATAGCAAACTCCCCTTTATTCTAAGTCCTAATAGATGCATAAGTTGCTCCTTTGACGAATGAAGAAATGATAGTTCCAGTGTTTAAGATTTTGCTTATTGTCAATTAGAGAGCATTGTTTCTACCGTTTGGTACTGTGACATGCAACAACAAATATTTTATATTTTCCCTTATGTCATCAAAAAGGGGTAACCTTGGTGCGACCGGTAAAGTTGTTGTCTTGTGACTGAAAGGTCACAGGTTCAACTCTTGTGTAAAAAACAGGGTAAGGGTGCGTACAATTCACCAAATGGTGGGACCCCTTCCCGGACCCTGCATATGCGGGAGCTTTAGTGCACCGGGCTGTCCTTTTTTTTTTCTTTCCATTATGTCATCAATGCTATATTGACGAATTCCTAGTTCTTTGTCCGGTGATTTAATCCCCCTTAATCACAAATAGGGCTTTTATTTGCTGCTAATACTATGCGAATGTGAACTTGCGATTTATCTTTCCCTTGTTTAAAAGTTGAATGAGGTTGTGACTCTCATTTTTTTTCCCTTTATGTCATCAATTCCTTTTGTCCCATTATTAATGTCTCATTTGCAAAAAAATACTGTTGGCAAAATGAGTGTCACTTTCAATTTTCAATGTAATATAATTACTTTTTTTTTCTTTCAATTGTACCCTCTAATTTATAAGATGTGCATCACTCCCAAGTCCTAACTCAATCTTCCACTTTACATTTATGATAATGGTGAATACATCAAATTCATCACTACTTGATAAGGTTGATTTGGTAAAAGTTATTATTTTTTATTTCATTTATAGTTTCTCCTTAATTTATGTGAAATAACCAAATGCGACACTCATAATGGAACAGGGGAATTTTTAAGTGTTTGTTTGCACTGGAATATGTTGTTAAGAGTGTTTAATTACACAGTACTGTCTCCTTTTTTTGTTCAATGCTAGTCTGTTATATTTATTTTCAACGTCATAGTTCTTACCATCTATTGTAATTGCAGGGTTCGTACTCTTTGAAGATGAAGCTGTATGATGGAAACAATAATGAGTTGACTTGCATTACATTTGGTTTTGATGTTGGGTTTTTCTCCTCTGTGGCTGATATCTAATTGCAATTGGTCATTGATATCTATGTTCAGATGCATATAAATTAGTTTTACAAACTTCAAAGTTCAAACTACCCTTATAAACCGAGTTTCTAGTATCATAATCCAGCACGTCTGGTTTGTTGATTAAGAACTATAAAGTTTGTTTTGTTCCTGCTGAGATTACAAAATACAAATTACATGCTTCTAAATTTATTGTTATTTTGCTGATTATGTTTGACAGCCAGTTTATATCTGTCTATTATCTTACTATATACTATGAGGGTGTTGATGTAGTGGAATGATATATTCGTTCTATGTCACGTACATTTAGGATAACAAACTGTGTCCACATCAATGTTTTAAAAATCAAACTGGACATCAAATTGGCGAGAGAAAACTGCAATTGAATTGGTAAAATGTTGGGGGTGAAAGTCAAGTTTCTTTGGTAAAATGTGAAGAACGGCGTATAGATTTTTCACCGTCAATGAGTCATGACGGTAACATCATAAAAATAGTTTGACTTTTATGATAAGTACTTTGAAAGTCTCACATATAAATGATTGAGATTTACTGAAAGTGTAATTTTTTTAAACTACTAGTTTGTTAAAATCAAACTCAAATTAAAATGGGAAATTTTGGAAGCTGAAACTACAAGAGACCAACTTTGTTTCCCTACTGATTTTGTTCTCTACAGAGACCTAGCATGTACCGTGTATCAATAATGCCGTGGGCACAGTTTGTCTTCTTCATATTAGTTGTCATATTTGGTCCTTGAGCCAGAGGAACTTAAATAATAGTGGTACCAAATCAACCGAACCATGTGCAGAATTGGGACTTAGGTTTGTAATTTGGAATGGAATTCGGAATTGATTTTTTCCACCTCCAACATGGGTTCAGACAAATTATTAATTTTATGTGAAGTACATATGATTTATGTTGTGTGAAACCATACTTGTGAAAATACGAGTAGTTTGTTAAAAGCGAAGGAGGGTAAAAAGTAGTGCCCTTTGTCATAGTTCCCTAGCATTGGGTAAATGCTGGGAGGTTTTAGTCCAATTCATTATTTCTAATACACAAATATTTCCCATAGTTTGTAGCTCAGTCTATGACTGAGGTACTATATTGTAGGTAATGAGTCAGTGTGCTCTACTAAGATAAGAGGGTAAGGGGTTAATAAAGCATTATAACATTGCAAGCTTTCAGTAGTCACTTTGTAGCCTTTAAAAGTTGCAAAGAAAACTCTTATCCATTATCCCTTTAAGCCATCATTTCCTGCTTTTCTTTTCATCAGTCCATAAGTTGGTACTAGCTTATATGACATGTCATCCAATTTTCAAAAGTTAAAAGCATGATAATCAAAAGCAGGATTGCTAGAAAATGGAAACTTATTCCATCCCTAAGCAACTACAAACAAGGCCTAGTTCTTCTGCCTCCAGAGAAGTTCAAATCCACCGATCTGGTTCAGAAATCAAGAGAGAATCCACCCTCTAACTTTTAAATTAGAAACTCAAATTTTTATATATATTAATGATGATGATACATGAAGAGAATGAACCTAGTTATACTGATCTTAAAGCTTAGATTGTAGTTGAAATAGTAATAATAATTAATACATCAATGGAAACACAATCTAATAAAAATAGATATTGTCAAACATGGTGGTTTGTTTGGCTTAAAATCAATAGTGGATGGTGGAATGGGAAAACTAGCATGGTAGGGTGGTGGTCATGCAAACTAACTGGTCGTCTTCAACCTCTTGACTTCCAGTGGTGGTGCGCGACAGCGGGTGGTGGTCCGATGAGAACTCCGACGAGGCGTTTGCAGGACCACCAGCCTACCATGCTAGTTTTCTCATTCCACCACCCTGCTATTGACTTTAAGCCAAACAAGTCACCATGTTTGACAATAATATATTTTTACTAGATTGTGTTTTCATTAATGTATTAATTACTATTACTATTTCAACTACAGTCTGACCTATAAGACTAGTATAAATATGGTCATTCTCTTCGTGTACCATCATCATTAAAATATATTGTGAGTTTATCGTTTGAGAGTTAGAGAGTGGATTCTCTCTTGGCTTCTGAGCCACAATCTATGATGACCAAGATCAAATGAATAACAACTTTGTTGCATTAAAGTTTGACCACAACAGAACTGAGGATGTAAACATTCTGATGGGGTAAAATTAAAAGTCAAATCTATTATCGTCTAAAAAACCAAGTGTAGGTCACCGTCTTGGTACTGAACATAGCTTCTAAATGTCGATGCCAAAGGATGGAGGCGCTTTGGTATGACGGAGCGGTCAAGCAATTTGGAGGAGTTGATGAAGTTATAAGATTGGATGAGATGGACTTAAAAAGTTTTTGGATGTAACTAGCATGCTTTTTGCATTTTGCACCAATAGCATTGTTAGTAATGGGAACAACAAAATTATGGGAACAACAAGATTGAAGTGTTCATTAGGTGTCCTGAGTGTAAAGAAAATGGACTTATTACATGCCCTATTTGCTGATAGAAACTGACCAAGTCCGTGTTATTGCTATATCCCTCATCTTCATGTATTATGCACATTCTTCCTTTGTCTTCAATTACTTGCTGCCTGTGTCTTTGGAAATAATCTATTGAATCATGCCAAAAGAAATACCCATATTCAATGTCCGATATACCTCCAATATGATTACCAAGTGAAGAGAATATATGAAAAACTCAAGTTTGAGTTTTACAAATGTATTTTATTATATGTAACAAAACATTACTCATGTTAAATTTAGTTAAGTTTTATGAAACAAAATTATTTTCGTAAAAATCAACCTTAAATTTTATAAAAAAAATGCAAAATAAGAAAAAAAAACTTAAGATATTTGGAGTGTTTTGTCGATATTGAATTTTACATAATTATTTTTTAAACTTCTTTCCATTAAATTTTAAAAGTATGTTTATCTTTTTCTTAAAAAAAAAAGTTTCTTCATCTTTTATATATGCAGGTGAGATGAGTAAATGGTTAGGTATAAAAAATATCACCGAAGGTAAATTGGCATGAAATTTGGGCCTTAACACGCTAAATTTCTATATATCCAAAATTAGTGTCCAAATTTTTTAAAAAAATTACGTCAAAAGCCTGAACATAACATATTCATGAATGGCAAAGAGAATATAATATAGGAAAAAACTTAGATGCAATTCCTTAGATGTTTTTTGTATGGTTTTTAACTAAATTCACCATGATTTCCTTAAATCCATAATTCTCTCAAAGTTTGTTATCTTCAAAAAAAAGTTGTATTTTTAGTTAAGAACCATGCAAAAAACACCTAAGGAATTGTACATAAATTTTGTCCAATAATATATTCGTAGAAGTGCATAAGAGGGGTGGGTGGTTGAGAATGTGAAAATTGAATTATGGAGCTACCATTGCCCCACTAAAAAAATATACAATAATTATAAACTACTTTTGCCCAAAAGTAATTGCATGTGAGAAGAAATCATATTTTTTTAGAGTGGTTGATGAAATTTATCGGTCAAAATAAAACATGTAACATCTCAATCGGTACAAAGTATTCCAAGAGAATCTCAATCACACTATTTTTCTAATGGAATGCTATTGATCCGTTGAATGGTAAACATTCAATAATAATAATATGATAATAGTTACATTCAATAACAAATGTGAATAATGCATTCATATCTTTAGAAGTTCTCTTTATGTTTTAAAAATCAAAAGCGTAATCGAAGAATATGCTATTATCTGCCATTATAAATCATATGAAAGCATCAAATCTTGTAACTACAATTCCATTCGCATAGTTTTTCAACACTAAAAGGAACCCAAAGAATACAAAGGTAAATTCAAGATATTTGACAATGTCATTTGAAGAGAAAACCAAAAAGGAATCAATTCCACCTTAACCCGAACCTCAAACCTTATTTACATTATCTTAAGTATAAAATTTCTATCGTCGTTTAGCAATCACCGAGTTTCGTAATAGAAAAGAGAACATATGAAACACATAAGGTAGGTTTTTTAAGTTTAAGTTTAGGTTTATACCAAAAAAAAAAACTAATATTCAAATATCATGTTTAATTGTACTTGAAAAGAGAAAAAGAGTTGCTTGTAGTTGCAGAAATATAGGAAGAAAATGAGTATAAAAGAACTATGATCCGACTTGTGCAAATATATTTCAATGATTCATTCTTTTGACTATAAAATACATAATACATTAGAATAGACAGGAGACATCAAAAGGGACAAATCATGTACATAGGATTTCATAAAAATGGGAGGTCGGTAGGAATTTCCTCAACCTCATAACTATCATTTTTTCCCCATAGTATTGACTTAGCTAAATCAAGTGATAATTTAGTTGTAGTCTTTTTGGCTTAGGCCCCGTTTCAATACTAAAGAAAAATTGTGCTAATTGAGTAAGTGGTCAAATTCATCCCAAAATTATAAATTTCGGCTTAGGCCCCGTTTATATACTTTTGGGGAGTATGTCGTTCATTGTAATGATTTTCTGGTTTTAAGTATAGGCATGACTTTGTTAGAGATGTACTTTTTGATACATTCAGGCAGGCGGGAGTATCAGTGAAAGAGTCGTCTATGAACTTCCTTACTGATCCACTAGATAGAAGATTAACGCTTAGGCCTGCAGATGTTATGGTGTGTGGATGGGAAGGAGGAAAACATGCATGTGTGGACTTGACTAGGGTTCGCCACTGTTGGATTAGGGGTTGGGACTTTTACAGTTGGACAGGTAGCCGTAAAAATTGCGTCAAGTAAAATGGCCAAACATGAGAAAGTGTGTTTTGACAATCAACATGCTTTTATACCATTTGCTTTTGACATTTTCGGTTTCCTAGCACCAAAGGCCGATGACGTTCTACATAGCGTTCAAAGGGCCATGCATAGCAAAGTCATGTCATATCTTCTAGGTCCATGAATGTTATATTTACGAAGATTGGTTTTGTTATCTAAAAAGGCCTACCGACGCAACTTGTCCACTTGTCTTCTATTCATGTGTGTAAGTAATTCTTGATATATATTAAAAAAAAATTATTGTGTTTATTCCTTGAATATTGAGAATAGGCAAATATTTCCTCCTAGGGTATGAGGTGCATATATTGAGGCACACGTGGAAGGGGAGAATGATGTGGAAATAGTCCTTGCATTTATTGCAAGTTTTGGTCACAATGAGGAAAGGAAATCAACTGCAACTGCAACCCAAAAGTTATAAATGTTTCTAATATTTCTAATATTGAGGGCTCTAATCCAAGTGATCAAATCACCTTTTCTACTAACTGATGTAAAAGAGCCACCTAACTTTGAAATAAGAACATGAATAATTCTATTTTTAACAACTAATGTTAAATTCTCCATTAGATCTCATTGTGGTTTGAAGAAATAAAAATCTCATGGCAATGGTTAATTGGAACAATAATAATACCTTTTCATCATTTAAAATGTGTTGCCTTCCATGCCTTGGATACTATCTTTCTAAAAAGTTGGTCAGAGAAGTCCTTCCAATTCTGTGGAAAAAGGTTGGCATTATCCTTTAGGTATCTCTTCAAATTTTCTACGCCACTTCTTGTCAAGGCAATTTTTAAATTAACATGACCATCCTTTTATATAACTAAAAAGAAAAAGTCAATGTTTTCATACAAAAAAAATAAAATTAATTAATTAAAAGTCAATGTGAGTATGTCATTTCTTTAATTAGTTATATTATTTATAGTCAAACAAACACGTTCATATTAAAAACTACAAATGGAACTAAAATAAAAATGCATTTAGTTTAGTTTATCCAACCAACTAAATGTCTTGCAACCTATTTTAGAGTCCTTCAAATACATTTCAATACTTGAAACCTTTTTATATGGATTTTTTTTAAGAAACCATTGCATTACATTACTCAAATAATTTTGTACATCAAATGCCAGCTCATTATTACGAGTTTGACTTTGTAACATTCAGAGATGAAGTTTGACTTTATAATTTTAAAGGACAAAGTTCAAATCTCCTCAAAATAGTAATCATTAATATCACTTTAATTAATAGTTTTTCCCTCCTCAATTTTCTTTCAAATACTGTCAAAATACTCTTATTCACGTAAGTTGAAAGAAAAATTATGTGGCTCTAAATCTGTCTTGAGCTGTATTTTTCTGGGTGGTATAATAGTAACAAACAGTAGAATCTAAAGAATCAGAGTGCAAACAAAAAGTTAACAAAACTGCAAAAGTTGAAAAGCCAATTCATACAACTTTTATGTTAGAAACCAAAAGTTTGAGCTCAGATGAAAAGGAAATTAAGATAAATTTACATGACGCACTTCCCTAGACAGACACAACCTTAGTTCACTCTCTCATTTACCATCAACAGTTCAAATAATCCTCCTCCTTTTGTTAAATTTAACTTCAAATCAGAAACAAAAAACACTTACATAGTAAGACTAGTTAGAGTAAAACCGTACTTTCATTAATCGGTACGATTATGTGTTAACCTCAGTTACAGCAACAGAAGCTTCTTCAGCCACAGGAACAACATCACAAGACTGCAACAATTGAGTATAGTGAAACTCAATTTGTAGTCTATGATGAAGTGGAGTTGATGATATTAAACCTTTCTTCGCATCTGCTTGTAATTCTCTAATAGGTATTGCTGCTAAGAAACTTTTGATGTATTCCTTGCATGCTTCTTTCCCTCTGCACAAAACCTCGTCTTCCTCGCGCTCACTCTTCGACTGATCTCCCGTCTCAGCACCAGACTCCAACTCCTTATCGTTGATTTGCTGAACCTGCCTGTCATTGTGCTCTAATACATCTGCAACGGTTTGTTGTTCCCCGGTTGGGTTTTCGTCTGACGATTGAGTGGCAGCTGGCATTTTGTAAATTACCGTGTTGCCGTCGAATTTCAAGATATATGCTTGATTGCATCCTTCGTAAAGCCTCTCTCCAAGAGTGTCAATGATGCAGTAAGAATCAGCTTCAACTTTGAGGATGAAGAAATGGTCATTCCAACTGATAATAAAAATCCGAGGTTCATTGACATTTGTGGAGTCGTTTCCAGCATTACTAATCTCGTCCCAAATGTTATCGAAAGACATGGCGCCATGTAAAAAATCAAACCTTCCCTCATCCATTCCTTCTGGATGAAAGAAACCGATAAAGGACTTTTCAGGAACCACGGAAAGGGGGCGAATTTTGGCCTGAACAACTGTTTCTAGATCAAAATGTTTGTCGGGGAATCGCTCCCTATATGTCTGGTTTTCACATAAGTTTCTCCACTCTAATGAGCCATCTCGAATTAAGCTATCAAACTGGGACTTTATGGGCATTAGGTCGCGGTTGTTTTGGAACCAATCAGCAATAACAGCAACAAGAGCTGTGCAAGCACTCTCGCCTGCTGCACGTTCACTGCGCTGATCAATTGAGGCAAAGAAGACTTGTGTCTGAAGTTTCATGTGGCCATCACGGCTCATTACTTCTTTCTGCTCCCAACTGCCAACCGCAAAGTTGTCGTCCCCAAACTCAGATACCGATGTTCGATTTGCACCTGAATCGTCCTCGGCTTTATGTGACTGTCATAATATTTCAAACATCAGTAGTGATAAGCTAATTAACACTGATTAGGAGGTTATTAAGAGACAATTAGATAAACTTCTCAAGAGGTATCAATGGAATAAAATATTTAGATAATTTCCATTGAAGAGAGTTGCTGAAAGAGAAGTAGAAAGGGACATCTAGAACTTAACGGGAAGGAACATTAAAGACAACAAAAGAAGTGTGTGCATTTCCCAATCTAAGAAGCCTTTGTACTCATCCTCATATTCTACAATGAAACTTAATGTATGAACTCTTCTGGGGATTGGACTCAAACACGAATTGGATTATGAGTTTTTTAAACAATAACTTCTCTATTAGTTGAAATTTACTTCTGTGTTTCATTTTTTCAGAAGCTCTTTCATTAAAGTTTCATATACATCTATAAGCCTATAAAGATATTTTAATAAGTGAACTAAAAGCTAATCCAATGTCAAAACTAAGGCCCAATTTCTTCTTAAAACCTGGTTATCACATGTGTTAGATCACTAACCAAATTGACATTGAGATGAATTTTCAGGATAACCAACACCCTATTTTCTTGTGCCATAAAGATGTAGATCACGAGAAACAATGAAAAGGAACAAGTTCTTACCCCAAATGAAATAGATTCATCAGAGCTAAGCTGCCGGCGATCAAAATCAATATCATCACCACCTTCTTCTCCATATGCCTTCTTCAACAAGGGCTCTCCTTTAGATTTAGGAGATCTGAAACTCAACTTCCTCTTCCTCCAAGGCAATAAGCTGCGCCTTGAACTTTGCGCTACATAAGGCTCAGAGGAAGAAACAATAGAATCCTCTTTCGGCAAACTTCCAACGTCTGATTTGTGATTACTGTAGTAAACCCAATCCTCGTCATCACCCTTCACTCTCATGCTCGAATAGAATGATCCACCAGCATTTGCAAAGGCCAGTTTCCCGTAACTGAACGATTTCCTCACACTGGAATCCTCCTTTACCTCTTCTGAATGAGAATCCCCTTCCTCAAAATCATCAAGGGAGTCAGAGTCAAAAGGGTAATTGTACTCACCATCCTCACTCCTGGCAGAGTAATTTCCCTCACTTCCCTCTTCCTCACGGCTCGGTTTCCTTGATTTCCTAGTTGATACAAACTCAGTCAAAATCTTCACTTTCCTAAGACCAGCTTTGATGGTGGAAACCTCGTCTTTCTCCGACTCTCCTGATTGGTTCGAGGGTGATGCAACAGGCACTATTGACTTATGACCAAGCTCACTATTCTCTTGAGCCACTCTTAGCTCCACTAAGCTGATTGATATCTGCACACAATCATGAACGGTTATCATAAATTGATAAACAGTGCAGAAACAAGCAACAAAGAAAAAACCATCCATTGATTCTAGAGATGTAGAATTGATTGTGACATGTTTGGTTGGTCTTGAGTAGAATTGATTTTGACGCCAGAACTGATTCTACTAGAAGTTAGATATTGGAGCTTTTGATTCTTGAATTGATTTTAACACTCAAATTTATTATTCAACTCACTTTTACATGAATCTATGCAAACATAAATCACTTTTACAAAATCAATTTTTGTCGACGCAAAACCAAACATTCACTTAGTCCTTAAAGTATTTAAATATAATTAGTCCCTAAAGTATATAAAATCCATTAATTTAGTCTATTCTATTAAGATGTTTGGGACTAACATAATGATTTTTCATATACTTCAAGGACTAAATTGACCAATTTCACATACAATACTTATAATTTTTATATACTTTAGGTATTAAATTCAAGAGAAAATTGATATACTATAGGGACTAAATTGATGGTTTATCAAACAACAAATTGCAATTGAAAGTGTCAATTTTGAGTCAGTAAAATAAAAACCATTCTAGTAAATTGATGGGATAAAAAGGCTTAAAATAAGTCAAAAAGAAATTGTGGATAGAGATTGTTGAACATACAGTGAGTGAAAGAGAAGGGTCAACAGAAGAACCACCAGGAATTGTAAGTGGAATGCTCAAATCAAAATCCTTCTGATCAACAACAGATGCATACTCAGCTAGATTCAAAGAGCCTGTTCCAACCACAGGAATCTTGTTCTTTGGTCTCTGATTCAAACCCTGCAACCCAAATCCAAATTCAATCAATAAAACAAAAAAAAAAAAAAATCCCAAATTTAAAAAATCCAATTTTTATGGGATTAGAACATTGTATAATGAAATTGAACAAAAAGGGTATAAGAAAAATACGTTGAAAACGGTGAAAGCGATCTCCCAAGGATGAAACCCATTATCCTTATTAGCAGAAAGATTAACAAAGCTACAAAACTCTTCATCCCACAAAACGACATCGTTTTCATCTCCCTTAGGATGAGCCTCACCAGTAAAATTTCTCACAACCGCGTTCCGACGAAGCGAACTGAGAGCAAGTTTAGGACCTTTCCAACGAATTTCAACGGCGAATGTATTCTCCGGCGAGAGATCGATTCCACCGGAGAGAGTTTTGATGAGGAGTTTGACTTCGAATTTACGGGAAATTGGTGGGGGCCATGGACGCCATTTCATCATCTTAACAACCATGGTAACGCGTTTTGTTGGTATTGTTGGTGGTTGAGAAAAGAGACAAAGGAAGAAGAAGATGAAGAAGAGAAGAAAGAAAGAAGGAACCTTAACTATGGATCTTACAAAAGGATTCGTGTGTGTTTTGTTTGGTTTTATAGTAACGCCGTTTTATTACAATTACTACCGTTTCTCTTTTTTGTTTTTTTTAATCATATATTCTTTTTCAATTTTTATTATTTATTCTATGCTAAGCTGTCAATCAATTTGTAACAAACAAAGGCCTAATGAATGGTCCTTCAAAAAAAAAGTTCTAATGAATGAGTTTTTTTAATTTTTTTATAGAAGTTCGGAATAGGGCCGAACAAATCAGTTTGACCCGTCCGGAACCGTCTGACCTGCGAGCAAAAAAGGACAACGGGCGGGTTAAACCAGGTTGACGGGTTAGGCAGATGAAATACACGGGTTGTGTGTGGGTTAGCATGGTCGGTTCCGGATTATGGAGTTAGTACCGACAATAACCATAACTGAACTAACTGTGCATATAGTGTAATGTCATTCACACTCTCATGACAAAACATTGGGCCAACATGATTGTTAACATAGCCTTTTTTGGGAGGTTCAAACAGTTATATGGAGTTGAGCCTTCAAAATTTTGAGATTCAAAATATATGTTTTTTTAAATAATGCATGTAAAATATGAAAATATACTTATCATGTTGAAAAAATTTCAAATCTGAAGAGTCGTAGTGGTAAAATCTTGGTGGTGGTGATCTCTTGGTCCTAGGTTCAACTCCCTTCCAGGATTCATGTTCTTTTTTTTTCACTTACTCTTGATTTGATCCTAATTTTTACGGATTTAAGATCTATATGTCTTTAATACCCTCTCTTCTTCCTCCAATTTAGTCAAACTCTTCAACCTATTTGAAAACATATTTATAAATAAAAATACAATACAACTTTTTTTCTTATTTTTTTTAGAGCCCTTGTAGTTTTTGGCTTATACTTGTCGTATAAAATAACAAAGCTCTAATAACAAACATTATAATTGTTCTTTCAAAAAATAAAACAAACATTATAATTTTTTTTTTGCTCTTTTAAAATAATTACGTTCCTTTTATTTGATGCTTACCTTTACTATGAGAGTCGGGCCTCCAATTTCACAGGAGCGGACCTGGTTGTTAGGCCCAAGTAATTTCAGGTTTTGCCAACTCAACCCAACACAGAGACCATATTCATACTAATATGTTGAATCTCTCAAACCCTAGTTTCTTTGTACGCTGTTTCATACCAGTCTCTCTGCTACATCTTCTTTCTTCATCATTTTCTCATAATTTTTCTTTCTCATCATTTTTTGGTTGATGTTCGTCATTGTTTCAGTTCCCACAAATTTGACAAGTCTTCCACGAAGATTGTTTGAATCTAGATCGAAGTCATTGTTTGAATCTAAATCAGAAATGTTAATTTCTGAACATTTCATGCGTTGAGAGGAAATTTTGATTGGTTTCTTTGTAAATGTCATTGTATTTCTTCTCTTCTCTATCGAATCTGTTTTTTTTTCTTCTTTTAAACTGTAGAAATCCTATTGGACAAACCGGTGAAACGAACAAACCGTAAAATCTTGAATCGATAGAATCGACGGTCGAGTTTATGGCTGAAGATGTCACCTATCTGTTAGCTTGGAGGGTTTTGAGCCCGAACCTGTTCGCTGTCCAGACCTATTTTCGATTAATGGGTTCACTCCCTTGTAAAGTTGTAGGTTTAACTCAATATCATTACTTGTTTCTACTCATGTGAAAGACATACTCTTTAAAGCTTGTCTTTGTTAAATCATTTTTTTACTTCATAGTATGACTCATAAGTTTAATTCCTATATAATTTGTGCAATTTTAATAACTCAGTATTTTCTTTTTCCTGATAATTTCATTAAAAAGTTCGGTGAGACACCAATGTCTATATCTCCAAGACTTTTCCACACTTCAATATGTATGTTCTTTGACCCAACTGTCTTGTCATTACTCATTCTTTTCAACGCTTCTTTTACCTCGTTCTTGAATCCAACGATAGTAATTATAGTTTTGATCATCCCCTCTAATGTCTAATTTGTTAGAGTCTAGTAAAATCTCATATCCTTGATTACATAAGTTGTGGAAATACTTCATCCATCTATCTCTTATATCTCTTTTTTGAACAAAATATTTACCCTCTTTATCTTTAATACACTTCATTGTATCCAAGTCTTTTGTCTTTCTTTATGCCCCTTAGGAAGCTAGTCAGTGCATTGGCACTTAGCTTAGGAATTAAGTAATTGATTTTGGTTTTAATTAGATGTACAAATTTTAGTTTAGAATTCGTGTATTTAGGCGATTCTAAGCATCTCAAAATCACAATCAATACTGGCTTGCATGTTTTGAAAATATGAATTCATTCACTATATTTTATTTTTGGAAATTTCATATTTCCAACAATGAATCGTTTCACATAAGTAGAAATATCATATGAATCGTTTCACTCTGATGCGAATCGTTTCACTCATTTGGATTAAAAATAAATTGTTGAAAATCAGATTGAATCATTTCACATTAAGTGTGAATAATTTCACATTTAAATATGAATTGTTTCTCATAAACAAAAAATTCGTGTGAATCATTTCACTTAGTCGAGTTAACCATTTTACACATTTTGATAGCATGTTTTATAATTTCATTTTTTTTACTACTTTCTAAAAATTATACATGTAGAATAACACTATCATTCCCATTAAGAATTTTTTACATTCTCTTCTCTGAAACACTCTCTTATATATTATACTTTTTGAAAACTCTTAGATATTGATTGTGAATTTGAGAACCTTTATTAGAGTTTGATTAGCCTTTAAAATTTTCTGTACTCCCACATTTCTAGAGTTAGATTAACCGAAAGCCTTTATTAAGTTTTAAGATACTCAAACATCTTGTTCAATCACTTTTAGATTGAATGTTCAAATAGACTATTTGGTTGGTGAGCTAAAAAAACACTTAGTTAATTCAAATTACTTTTTAGATATTTAAAACCAAAAAAACTATAAATCACTAATATTTGTTGTTGTTTTTAACTCAAAATTGATGTTTCAGAATCTGCCAAAATCGGCCACAGATTTGGAGAAATCGGCCCCAATTTTGAGACTTTCGCCTCGTAAAAAATCGGCCCCGGATTTTGCGTTGAAGGAGAAAAATAAAAACGTATTTTCAGCGTGAGATTTGTTCCAAAATTCACATGGGACCCACCAAAAGTATATAGGACCCACATGATTTGGTGGGACCCATGTGAATTTTAATCAATCAAAGAGAGTGTGTTGAAAAGTGTGTGTTAGAAGGTGTGTTGCTAGCATTCCTCTTCTTTATAAATACGGACTGTGAATCCCATATACTTCAAAATGGATGACGTACCGTATCCCCTGCGTATCATGCACTGATACCTGCCTGATACTTCCCGATATGTATTAGGAGAGTATTCAAAGATTAAATTTTATTTTTATAAAAAACAATTATCTGATACTTTTCAGATACTTCTAGGATACAGGGGATAGGCGGTGGAAAACCGATATGTGTAGGCTACCTGATGTTTATGTTATATTTGATATATATGTAATTGACTAAGTAATGATGTTTTCTCTTTAGGAAATATCATATATGTAATTGACTAATTGTCCCTTTCTTTATTATCAATATTACTTACATTTATATTTCTATTGTTGCCGCCGTTTGTTTTGTGTCTCTTTGTTTA
>Ga0228711_1002208_pt1 | contig 29754 bp, 25 predicted proteins | sample MedpolnodulmetaG_2_FD_177996 | JGI IMG/M metagenome (GOLD analysis project Ga0228711, IMG submission 177996) | Root nodule microbial communities from Medicago polymorpha collected in Santa Monica, California, United States - brown nodules | ecosystem: Host-associated > Plants > Roots > Nodule... | reverse complement strand
TTTTTAGAGAATAGTCATTCTTGTTGTTGTCAAACATAGCAGTCTTCATTATTATTGTTTCCATTTGCAAATTTTAGCTATGTGTGCTACATTTAATGTGTCGTTGAGGAATGTAACCACACATTGTGTTCAAATCATTTGTAATGTTCTTTGTTTCAATAAATGAAATTATGTGTTTACCGTAAAAAAAAATTAAAAATAACGTTGAGACAACCTCATAGACCAGGTTTTGCTGTTGTAGTAAATGCATGCAGTTTCACGCAATTTATTTATCTCGATCGTTCATCTAAGATTAAACGATTGAGACAAAAAAAAAACCGTATCTTTTTTGTTTAAACAATTTCAGCCATCCAATTGTGATTGGACGACTATCACTAATTACAGCATCCAACCTCATTTACATACACTTATCTTATTGTTATGCAAATTTACTATTTAGCAATTTAGTGGTTTATAAGTGACGATTGAAATACTCAAATCGAGCCAAACTGCAATATATATGTTCCCATTTACTTTATACATACACCGTTACTGATTTGTTGTTAGAAATTGTTAGATGACTTGATAGAAATTGTTAAAAGACAGAGGTTGATTCGAGAGGGAGGCTTTGGTGGGGTCGCTCTCCTAGAGAGTAGTGGCGAAACCTGGATTATTACAAAGCTTGGGCAAACAAAATTTGCAACACATTTATAGGTGTTTACATAAGAAATTGCAAGAAAATAATAAAAAATCTAAAGAAATTGCCCAATTTATAGGGGTTTATATAATAAATTCAGAGAAATTTACATAAGAAATTGTAAAAAATTTGGGTCAGAGCCCGGGCGCGTGCCCGGGGTCGCCTGGCGGTGAAACCGCCACTACTTGAGAGAGATCTTCGATAGCACTGGATGGAGGTTTGATGGCTTGTTGTGTGGTTTGGTTACTCTTTCAACTCTCCATTGAAAACCACATCAGAATCTAGGACAAAATGAAGAAAAAAAGTAAAGGGATACTAGGAGTACCTAGGAGTGTACTCCCATGTAGGGAAGGCGGACTGAGATGTGATGTGAAACCCTATACAGAGCTCGGGAGGAGAGGTAGAGAGAATTGAGAGTATATTTCTCTAAAAGTCAACTTTCTCTCTTCCTTGTCTCAACATTATTGACAAGTGTAAAGTTGTTATTTTATAAAGGAAAATATTAAAGAGTGTCATTCGAACATTGATTAAAAGAACAAAAATGCAAATATTGTATTGAGAAATGGTGAAAAGTGATGAATTCAACTTGTTAAAAGTTAAAAGTTGTTGATTTCAATTTAAACGTACTGCGTTTGATTTCCTTAAGACACTTGTTAGCATGATCTTTTTATAAATAGTGTTTAAGAATTGAGCATGATATAACAAGTTATATCGTTGTTCATAAGATATATCTCAACTTACGAATAGCGATATTATTAAGCTAAGCATCATCATTTGGATTCAAACTCGGAATATCGTTATAGAATCCAAATAAACTTAAACTATGAAACTAAGAAAATTAGAGGTTCTAAACTAAAAAAGATAAACGATATAAAAACTATCAACTAAAATAAGAGATATTTCATCATTCATTTTTATTCTTTTTCTAACGGGAGAATAGTTCGGTGTAAAGTATTCTAAATAAATCATAACCATCTATGCAACATAATCTGAAATACCCTAAAATAGTACTAAAAACATATAAATTAAAGCAAAATGATAACTTGTGCCCTTGAGGCACATACTAAAATATTAAAATATACTTAAAAAGATATTTTAACTGATAGTCTATTGGACCAACTAAACCTTCTATCACTTGCGGTTTGTGTGTGCGTTTCTGGTGCTGATAGTCACTCGTCTTCAAATGAAAAAAATATATAAATTGTTGTGCTGTGAGGCTACTTAATTATCAAGATAGTTGTGAAGTAATGAATTTTTAATTCTTATGATTTAGGAGGAGGGCGACGACTCTTTCGAGGCTGTGAGTGTGGTACTGCTGGAATGTAAATTTCGGGAGGTTTATACCGAGGTGGCAGCAGCGCTACATGTCTAGGTGGCGGAGGTGGACTGTAATTGAATCCATTGGATCGTGCAGACTGATACTTGGGATTAATATTTCCTTCTACGGTAAGAGTGATAATTGCTAGCAACAAAATTAGCACGGATGCTAAGTAAGACATCTTTCCACCCTTCTTATTTGTGATAAGTTGCATGAAACAAATAATTTGTGTATATACAAGCTTTAGAGTTGAGGTTATTTGTAATGACAGCTTTCTAACAATTACCTAGGGAGCGTAGAAAAATGTAATTATCGACATAAAAGTCAGGAAAAAGTAGTTCATTTTTCCAAAGAGTAGTTAAACACGTACTTGCGGACGTTTTTGACCGGCATCAACCTTGTTAGACTTTTTAAAAACTAGCTAAGAGTGAGTGACCTTCTTAAAAAAAAAAATGTAACCTTTGATATTTGTATAACCATTTTGTGACAATTTTTTATCAACCATCTTTTTTATACTCATATTATGTTTTCATTTTCTCTCTTTCTTTTTCTCTCTCCATTGTTTTTTACCAATAGAAAGAGAGGAAAAAGAAATTGTCATGATAGTTGTCAAAAATGGTTGTTCAAATATTACTACTCTAAAACTATACAACCCCCGTCTCAAATATAAACAACGATTTAATTTTTAGATTCTTTCATTCATTAAATCATTGATGTTTAGTCTCTGATTTAGATAAAATAAATTATGACTTTTTCTATTCACACCCCATGTATTTCTGGTTACACTCAAATTTACTTAAAATTTTACAATAATACCAAAATTGTTCTATTATATAAATTTTCATAAAATCTTGACTTTATTCATTGTCATTCTAAAATTTCACCCTCTTTCACACACAAACAATCGTCGATTAAAGATTAAAGATTGACTCAAAACATTTTTCATTTATACTTTATTGCATATAAGTTTGATGGTGCAGCATGCACGCTTTAACGTTAAACAACATTGTTGAGGTTAACTTAAATTCGGTTTAAGGAGATATATGTAAACTTACATAACCTACTTAAACTGAGTTTACATGTAGATACTTAAAATAAAATTACGTAGAATCATTAAACAAAGTTGAAGAGGTTAAATCAAAATTGATTGGTTAATAAAAAAATCATTAAATGAGAAGGGAAATATGATGATGCCACGTGTACTATTTATTTTTAAGAAGACTTTTGTATTATATAAAGATAAAGATACACCGAATAAATTGTATAAATAGGGGTGTACGTGGTTCAGATAAAATTAATGAAACTGAAAAAATCAAATAAAAAATTATATAATATTTGTTGGTTCAGTTCAAAAACCGAACCGAAAGAAATCAAACAAGATTGGTTTAGTTCTTGGTTTTCAATTTTAAAATCCAATGAATAGATGAATTGAACCGATAAACTCATGAAGACCCCGTTTTGGCTTAGTTCTGACCCTAACAACAAACAAATTGACACTTGTACACATTTAATAAGGTTGTGTTTGATTGGGGGTTGAGGAGGTGAGGGAAGATAATATTTTGAACTTTAGTTATTTGGTATAATCTTTAGGAGTGGAGGGGAGCAAAACCCATATTTTGCTTCCCCATATTGAAGCATTTAGAAAGGAAATGAGATATGGTGTTTAAACTTTGGAAAATGTTTCATGTTATTAGAAAGTTCAAACAAGAAAACACATGAACAAATCAGATCCCTATAATTTAAACAAGACACACAACTATGATTTCCTTCTCTTACGGAGCTAAATTTTTTCATTTTATATGGAGTTGAACATATAGTCATTCTTGCTGTTCTTGTCAAATTATCTTCCTAACATTTAGCAGTCCTCATTATTATTGCTTGCATTTGCAAATTTTATTTCCTCTCAATTTTTTTTGTTTGGTTATTAAATATTCTAGTTTGTTTTATATTTCTCGTTAAATGTTTGAGCCTTGAGGTGAATAATTTTAAAACACAAAGAAATAAAAAAAAAACACAATTCAATTAACTATAAACAACCCCCTTAAAAAAAATTAACTATAAAACGTAAAAAGTTACAAATCCTTGTTATATGTAACAAAAAAAAATTGTCTATAAGAAAAGTAATAATCACTTTGCTACGTGTGCGTGTGCTGTGTGCTGAGTAGTCATAATAATCTCTCAATATATCAAAATTTTAAAATTGTGTTTGATTGTGCATTATATTAGTGAAAACAATCATTGACGCTAAAATAATTTTTCAATATCATAATGACTCTTTTCATACAGGGACTGTAATGTTAAAAAGTAAATACTTATAAGGATTAATATAATACTTATCAGAGAATATTTTGACTAATGAACTGCTTGATCAAAGACTATTTTAAAATTTCAATATATAACTATTATGATTACTCATTACACATTCAAGAGGCAACTAAGCAACTATAGAAAAAAGAATCAATACTATAAGGTTCTACTCAATGATAATATTAATTTTACATCTTTACTCGGGTTTCAATCGGGTTAAAACAAAATCATGGACCTAACCGTTTCAACCCATTTTGAGCTTCAACAGAATCAGGTTCAAAATCCAGAACCTTCTGAAACAATTTCTTCGCCTCTTCTCTCATTCCTTTCCATTCATAACACTTCCCCAACAAACACATCGCTTCCAAATTCTCACATTCTTCACCACCACTCACTCTGATCGCCTCCACAACATCCTTCATCGCCGATTCAACTCTCCTTCTCCGATTCACCTCAAGTTTCATCTCCGCCCTAAACACCAACGCATCAGCACGCTCCTCCGGTGAAAGCATCTTCGCCGACGGAAGAGAAAACGCGGTGTCAAGGGATTTAATAGCGGCGGTGCGGTGGTTCATGAGGTGAAGAGCTTTGGCTCGAAGGATGTGAACGGAGGGGTCTTTGGGAGAGATAGAAAGGGCTTGATGGGTTTCTGAGAGAGCGTTTTTGGCGTGTTGGGAGCGGTTTGTGGTGGATCGGGCCCGGTTCAGGTGGCGGGTTGCTTGGTTTAGGTGGTGCGTTGGTTCGGGTTGATGGGTTTTGTTACGGGTTCGGGTTTTGGTGTGCGTTTTTTGGTTGCGGAGATAGTGTGTGAGAAAGAAGAGTGATAAGGTTAGGATTAAGATTCCGAATTGAATTAAAACCATTGTTAATAGCTCTTCTGGTTTTTCTTCTTTTCTTACTTTAAGGAAATGAATGAATGATCTTCATTCAACATATATTCACAATTTTTTATTGATTTACTTAACAAATATTTTTAACATATGATTAAAGTTTTTTTTTTAATAAGTGAAACTAACCCATTAAAATTGATAGAATAATCGAACATTAGATTTTGAGAGGACCTTGAAAGGAATATATTTCAAAGTTTCAAACGAACAACCAACTAAAATTGGTTAGATCATTAAATATATTAGATTTCAAACTTATTCACAAACATGTGAATCAATCAACTGAGTCATTCATTGTGAGACAAAGAGTAACATAAGACCATTTACAATAAGGGGTCCTTTTTTCTATTTAACACCATTGTGACATCAAAGAATTTAGTGTATGTTTGGTTGAGCAATGACAATAATTGATTTTTAGTGAATTGATTTTGTAAAATTGTATTTGAATAAAAACAAGTGATTGTAAAGTGATTTATATAAAAGTGGATTTAACATTAAATTTAAAGCTAAAATCAAATTGTAGAAGGCAAAAGATGCAAATTTTAACATCAAGTAGAATCAATTATATAAGCAAAATCAAATATCCTTTAATTCATCCAAACGTGATAAAAATCAATTCTACAACCTGTACATACGTTTGATTCTCCAAAATTGAAATCAAACATATGCACCATATTTCCTATTATTTTCAGATCTCACATACACAGTTTTAACGTTAAGCATCTAAATCGGGTTTTACATTGTGAATGCTCTCAAAGTAACTCCATTAAATTATCATATATAGATATTAAATATTAAATATAGAGATCAACTTCATAGATTAGTTACCGTAAAAAAAAAAACTTTATAATTTAACGGAGTTTGAAACCAAATTAAAATGGTCATAATTTTAAGGATTATCCCGAATGTGCCGTAAAATGGTAGATATTGTAATGTTGGATAATGAGAAAGAAGGAAATGCTATCGAGAGGTAATAAATAGATCATTTGGATGTGTTTACTAGCTTTAGATAAGATCTCTGGCGGAGGGACTTGTTTATTTTAGGAGCCACCTTATGAGGTGGTGTAGGTTTTAGTTTCTAATCTTCTATGCAGTTTTTTTTAGGGGATATAGCTTTTCTTTTTTACTTTTTCACTTTTTTGGCCCCGTTGTATTCCAAAAAATATGTCATGGTTCTTATTAAAGAAAATTAAAAAATAATTGTCATACGAATTCATACAAATATATGACATTCTCTTATAAAGAGATATAATATTTTGAAACAAAACTTGGACATCAAATTCAACAATACATTAGATGTTAATGTAGTTTAAATATGTGATCAACATAGTCTAATTAATGAATAATGAATATAACAAAATGTTACAACATATCACTCCTTTATTTAGCACAATGTTCACAACTTTGGATGTTATTAGAGATGATTTTCAAGTGCATGTTTCAACGCAATTATGGTTTGTTTGAATATTTGAAAATCTATTTGAATGAAATTTGAAAGATTAATAGATTAGTGGATATGTGTACATTTAACACTTGAAAATCATTGTTTGTAATTATGGTTTAAAATTTTGGTTGATTGTGATCGGTTGATGCGATTAATGAGTTGTGATGCTTTGCTATATTCATTGGCCATCTATTGAATATATTAATCACATATATTTGGGTTAAATAAGTTTTTCGTCCTTATAAATATAGCGAATTTTGATTTTAGTCCCTAAAAAATTAAACTGAATGTTTTCATCCTCACAAATTTTTTTATTTTGTTTATCGTCCTTAATGACCATTTTATGTTCATATAAATGGCAAAATTATAACTCTTTTATGTTCAAATTGTATCCATGTTATGTCCGTTTATTATATTCGACATTTATATATTCATATTTTGTTCAAAAAATGTCAAAAACACGTCAAAATTATATCTTTTAAGGACCAAAAACAAAATAAAATTTTTTATGAGGATGAAAACATTCAGTTTAATTTTATAGGGATTAAAATCAAAATTCGTTATATTTATAGGGACGAAAAACTTATTTAACTCTATATATTTAAACTATCTTCACTATTTAATTTGTTGATGAAATTCAAAGTCAAAATTGTGTTTAAATAACATAACTCTTTACCAACCCTCTCTTATTCAATGAAATTCATGCAGACTCCGCTATTTTGAGATGTTTTCACATAAGTCATGAGACCTACATAAATTTTATCAAATAAATAAATGAGTGAGTGTTGAAAATAAAGTATATATTTGACTAAATGATTTTAGTATATTATTTTTAATTAATACAACAAGTAAGCATCAAAGGATAGCATTGCATAAATGGAGATGATAAATTTTTATCAACTAATCCATCAAGATTTAAAAAATTATCATGATTGGCATTTTCTTCTCTCTTGAAAATTATTGTACTTTTGTAATTTACTTTGGCAAAATTTATGCATGCACTCTTTCTCCTGCAATATCTCTACACTATATTGTTTAATTAGCTTTTGAACAGGCATTAAGTCATAATTAAAACATTAAGTCACTCAATTAAACAAACTATAAGTGCTTCTTGACTAATTATGATCATTACAAGTTCATGCCACCAATTTACAATCCTAAGATATCTTCTCATGTTGTGACATAATTGTCATCTTTATTATCCACAACACACACACAACTATAACAGATATCATCCCTTTATATTTTGAACACATATAAACATGCAACCCTATAAGGCCACAGACAGAGCACAATTCTAACAATATCATATATGAATCATCATCATATCTCCATGATTAATTGCTTGTGGCGATTGAGATCATTCAAATAATTAGAACAAGTATAGTCTTCTAAATCACAAGTATCTAACAAGAGTGACCTTGGAGCTATTGTTTTTTGAGTGAGGTCCATTGCTACCTCTTCTCCCTTTAGTAGTAGCACAATCTATTGTTGCCAAAGTAAAATGACGATATCGTTAGAACAAAAACCCGATTCAAAAGGAAAACGGTGCGAAAAAAATGCAGACAAAGAACACACGATGGTTGATCACATAGTTTGGCCGATTGGGTCTACCTCTCAAACTTTTAATCGAACTTAGGAATTTACAATGTATAGATTGTATTTACAATATTATCCCTGAACTGTATCCACTTATCGGTAACTATGAGTCATACCTAACACATGCGATTGCAAAGACCAAAGTGAAAAAGAAAAAATATGCTCATTTTGTTACCTGATCCATGAATGGTCTTTTAGAGGACATGTGATGGATACACCTGGAAGCTGTTGCCATGACTAGCTTAATTTCAGTTGGATCATATTGCTCTCCTAGTCTTGGGTCTGCTATTTCTTTCACTTGCTTTGCGTCCAATAGTGGTTTAGCCTGGCCACAACACAAGATGGTAAATTTTTTGTTTTCCACAAATTATTTGTAGGTACTTAATATAGTTTTAGGATATGTTTGGATGAAAGATTTTGGAGGAGAGAGTTTTTAAGAGCTAAGTATATATTTGAGATTTTAAAAAACTAGAAGAATAACGTGCAGGATCATATAACATTTCAATCACACTTAATTCATTATTAGAAAGATTTGATGGTTTCCTCAATTAAAAAGTTGCACTGTTGAGTCCAAAAGTTGCTAAAATGGTTAAACTAGATGAAAGGAGTTAAGTAACTACAATTTTGTTGCAACATTAGAGATTCTCTTATCAAGATTTTAAATTAAGGCCGCAGTCGCGTCATTATCCTTGATATTGCAGAATATCAGAGTTAAATACGACCAATGTGACCTCATTCACAATTATATCTCAGTTGCAGAGACATTAAAAATCTTGATGTAGCAACATAGAGGATTTGAGTATAGATTGTAAAAGGGTTATGAAAACTTACCCAAATCACAAGACTTTGCTTGCTATTTGAATCAACCGCACGACGGCCTGTCAAGAGTTCAAGTAGCAATACCCCAAATGCAAAAACATCAGTCTTCTCATCCACAAGTCCATGCATGAAATACTCTGGAGCCAAATACCTGCACCAAAGTTACCAACCATAGTTTCTTAAATAGAAGTTACACTTGAAAGAAAATGCATAAAAAAATCATTTGATTTTATGCTAATGCCAACCCGAATGTGCCTTCTATTGGGAATACAACATGGTGTGCCCATTTATCCGGAAGCCACTTTGCCAATCCAAAATCTGAAATCTGCAGTTCATTCAGAATGAATTGTTTATGAAGTACAAAAGAAATAATTTCATTTATAAGTTGAAGTTCACAATATTAACATATTGTGTACCTCGGCTTCATCATCATTGTTGAGTAATATGTTTGAGGCTTTGATGTCTCTGTGAATGATTCTTCTTGGACAATCTTGATGGAGATATTGCAAACCTTTGGCTACCCCAACTGCTACCTTGAACCTTATATTCCATGCCAAACATTCAGAACCTGAAATGTTATCTTATGTCACTTTCTTTAACTTTTTGATGGCAATAAAGAATAAATTTTAAGTAGGGTTTGCGGTGAATCAAACCAATACAAGATTAATTCAAGACTATATTCGACAGTTAATTCGTTAAAGATGAAGGAAGAGTTGAATTTAGAAGTAAGAGAAAGATGAAGCAATGCACCAAAGAGCAAAGAGGAAAGGCTTCCATGTGGAGCGAATTGAAGAACAAAGTAAAGGCCACGATCAATTCCAAAACCGATGAGACGTGCTGCATTTGGGTGGTTAATGTGAGCAATAATCCCAAGCTCCGACAAGAAATCACCAGCAGCTCTGTCTCCAGCTTCCTTCTCATTGTTCATTAGCCTCTTTACTGCTACAACCATTCCATCAGGTAAGCGTCCTTGGTACACTTCTGCATGACCACCTTTTCCAATCATGTTCTCTACAAGATCAGAAATCAAAAGATTATATTACAATTTATCCCAATAGGGAATAAAATCAAAGACATTTCCTTTAATATTTATATTTTGTGAAACTATCGGATAAATCAACATTTTGGTCCTTGAAATTGTAGACGTTGAACAATTTAGTCCATCAAATTTACCAAATAGCAAATTAGTCATGTAAATTAAAGGACGTCATCGATCAATTCAGTCCCTTCATCTACATGTATGTATAGTAAACATATATCAAAATCAATGAAAAACCAATATATTGACTTGCTGCATCAAAACGAGCATAGAAACTTCAAAATTGTGGTACATAATTTGAAAAACTACTAAATGAACTGAATTGCTATTTCACAAATTTGAAGAATAAATTATCCATGTATGCAACTTCAATGCTTCATATACATATATAAGCCTTAAACAAAAACATTATGGGTTTCTTTTATGATACTCCCTTTAATCTCGACTATAAGCAAAAACGTCAAACAAAGTAGATGTATCTGATTCAAATTTTTAACCATGCATTAATTTTGCTTGACTTATCTTTGCTTCTATTTAAGACCGGAGTAGTAATTATGTGAATTAAGAAACGTAGTATTTGATTAATTCCCTTCTTTATTTGTAAATGCTAATTCCTTACCAGGATTGAAATTGTCGGTTGCAGCAACAAGATCTTCATAACTAAAGTTTCTCCAAGAAGGCTTTGTAATACCATCAAGATCAAAAGCACCATCAAAAAAATTCTCATCTTCATCATTAGCTGTTCTTTTACGAGCCAACTTGTTCCTCAAATTCTTCCTAGAAATTTCATAGCTAGCAGCAAGCAAAGGAATGGTAGAAAATCTCCTCGCAGACTTAAACCTCAATGCATCAATCATAGCCTTCCATTGGTTCCCTTCCATTGGTGATGATGGTTTCCCTCCATTGTTGCTGTAGATGCTGCTCCCCGTGCTGTCGGAATCCGAAATTGGTACCTCAAATACACCTCTTGGTGATGCTGTTGGTGAATCATTGTTGTTTTCATTTGCAAAACCAAACTCTTTCTTTGGATTATTGTTATTACCCGTTATCATATCGACCATTCTCCATCTCTTTTCTTTCTTTTCTTGATCCCTTTTGTTCCTTAATCTCTCCATCTTTAATCCTTAATAATTATAATAAAACACCAAAACCTCAAACAAACAAAAAAAATTGAAGACAACTACCTCGTAACCATTGTATGTGGTTTTATTTTTCTGTTTGTGTTTACATACTGGGTTGCATGGTATTGGTTTTCTTGGTTAAGGGTTTATTCTAAAGATTCCAAATAGGTTCTTTATATTCATTCCCACGCAAAAAAATGTGAAAGGAATTAAGAAAAGTTTTTCAACCTTAATATCATTATCAAGATGAAAATTCCTTAACACAATTTTGAGGCTGTGGGAATGAAACAAGAGAGGGAAGGAAGGAAGATTGAGATTGAGAGTAGAAGGAATGAGACAGAGATGTTTGATTCAACAAATTGGTATATCTTTGAATGGTGGTTATTCTTAGGAAGAGAGGAGAAGTGCATGGGAAAACCAGCTCAGGGTGATTGGAATCTTGACTATATTTATATTTATACCTTATTCAATTCATTTGTCTATTAATTATTATTGTTTTTGTTTTATACCCTCATTTTTATATACTTATTTATATTGGTTGATTTTGCAAGCGTAAGAATTTCATACAAGTTGTGTTAAAAAGTATTCTAAAAATATGTGTCGTGGGTTTGTCGTGCATGCATAGTGTCGCGTGCACTATAGCATTGCTCATCCTAAATCCACGAAAGGAAAATATTAGGCAATTGTTAAGGAAAAATATTTTTAGAAGAGCAATGCTATAGTGCACGACACTATACATGCATGACAAACCCACGACACATATGTATTAGCCATTGAAACAAACCACACGAAAGAGAGAAACAAAAGTGCTCCAATCTAAGGGTCAATATCCATTCGTTGCATGTCGTGCTTGGTTGGTCTCTTGCCAACAAACATTTTCCATTTAGGATTATACATTCATATATATTAGATGAGACTCTCATTCATTTAATGAACCGGGTCTGAGTCGCATAATCAAAATATGAGACGTATGATAAAAAAAAAATTACTTGTAAAAAAAATGATCAATTTTTTATTTATTTTTTTTTATAAAAAGTTGTATGATCAAATATGAAGGTCTAAATTGTCAAAAAGAAAAATAAAGGTCTAAATGCACAACAAATGTGTGGCTAAACTCAATCAATATTATAATGACTAGTGTTAAGTTCGATTCACAACGGTGCCAATTTAGGTGGGTTAATTTAGTTTGTTCAAAATAAAAATATTATAATGACTAGCGTTAAGACAATCACTCCGTGTCCATATGTCGACACTTTTCTACTACAGTAATGCATATAAATTAAAAATAGTATTTTTTATGAAATTTTTATTTTTATTAAAATTATAGGTATAGATTCCCTCAAAAAAATTATAGGTATAGATATTTTGCACTTTCATATTGTAACTGATCGTACCTGATCAGAAATGGACTGCTGGTGCAGTTGAAGTGGTGGTTGTAAACCTTTGCTGGTCAACTGGAACGACGGGGGGTGTGTACTTGCACACACTCCGACGCTTAAGTCAGTATTGAGTCAGAAAGAGAGGTTGAGAGAGTTAAGAGATTATAACCTTGGGAACTGCTGAGAGTCCCCTTTATATGGAGTGGAGGAATGCAAGAGCCATTGTATGGCACACGTAGGGCTCGACGGTTATGGAATTGTGGGAATCGTAACCATCTAGCGAGATTTGCGAGAACGCGGGGAAGACGTTATTTTTTTGTTTGAATGAGTCTCTAGTTGCTCCGAGCAACCCCCGCGCAGGGAGGAGGTGTGTTGCGAGTAAAGTTGCCCAAGTGCTGGATTTGGTCAATTTTTATTGGGTCTATGTAAATGGACATTTGAGCATTTACTCGGTCCATAATAGTAACAAATTTTACTTATCTTTTTCAATGATACCAACAATATAACAAATGTAATATTTATAAAAAAATATGATATAAATTCTTATCTTTTTGAATGACACCTACAAAATAACATTCCTATAGTCAAATTTGTTTAAGGGTATAATTTGAAGAAAAAAACTAGCCCAAAATGACATATTTTCTTTATATATAACTAGCAAAAAGACGGGTATGTCCACTCTTTTTACTGTGCTAACGTGTGTTTATATTTTATTATGTTTGTTTTTACAATTTTTAAATTTTTAAATATTAATGAAAACTATTTGTACATCGATTTATCTACAAATTATTGTCAAAGTATATAACGAAATTATTTATCAACTCAGCGTATTTTGGTTTGTCTGTATGTAAAATAAAAATAAAAAATGATCATTTATTGTTTATTCTAATAAGAATTAGTAAAATGATAACATAAATGTATAAATGACTTGTTATGTAAAGAAAAAATTCTATAATTGCGATAAAATAATATCCTTGAGTTTTCTGCAACACACAAAAATAAAAAAAAGTAACAGCAAAAAAAAAATGCAGGCAACAATCAACACAAAGATCTGTTAAGGAAGGGATCTGTCAAATATTAAAAGGGGTGTGAATGATTCAAGGGTAAAAGAGACAAATGGGTGTTGTGTACTTCTGCGTTAGACAGATTGAATTTCTAAAAGCTAGGGAGAGTAGCTTCTCTAATAATCAATTTTGAAGATGAAAACGTACGGCGGCGGTAAGGTGTTGGTGAAAAACCAAACACACTGAAATAGCATTTCATGAACGGGACTCGTGTTTGAGTATTCTCGCCGTGTAACCAAACACGGACTAAGACTCAATAGTAGTACTGCTTTGGAGAGAAATTTAATGCAAAAAAAAAAAAAAAAAGAAAATAATATTGAATAAATGGTTATTTTGGTCTTACTCTCCACCTCGCTATCATAAAACTATCTGACTCTAGATTAAATATAAAGTACTGTTGTCACTTTACTCTTTGACGTTAAATAATTATGTTAACTGATGATGTGACAAATGTTTTATGCTGACAAAGAGTATGAGGTGTCATAGGTACGAAAGTGAAAGTAGAAAATGATCACTTTAGTCTCTGAATCGAAAATCAATATCCCAAAAATACATATCTCAGAACCGAAAATCAATATCCTCAAACTCGTCTCAACGAAGTGTTGCTCTTCGTCAAGAACTGAGTCATCTTCCACGATGAAGTTGTTATGTGGTTGCGGGAGACTTGATGTTAGGTCTTTGACTGTGCATACTTACTATCATCAAACACTAAATATTAATTAACAATTCACATAACAGGTTTGACGTTATATCTGTGATTAAGTTTCAGTTCTGCAGCCATACTACAGAAATGCACATGCTCAGATAAATATACTAGGACAATATTTTTAAATAATCAATTGAAGTTTAGTTGAATATGTATTCTTGAAGCTAATAATCTTTCTAAAAAAATGAAATAGTATAATTTGAAGTTAACATTGAGATTAAAAAGAAGAAACCATGAAGGAATTCAAGATATACAAATACATATTTGAGAAAATGTGATTCATAACTAGACTTGAAAGCTGGAAACAATTCTTCATATTGCTAGAATTGATAAATTGGTATATTGATAAATTGATATAAAATGGGATCATAGTAGGCCTACTATGTGTTGTAAGTGTTTATTGTCAGGGACCTTAGTGCCAGTAAGTATGCATAGTTAGAGGCCTAACATGTTGTACAAGTCTCCCGCAACCACATGACAACTTCATTAAGGAAGATGACCTAGTTATTGAAGAAGAGCAACACTTCATTGAGACGAGTTTGGGGATATTGATTTTCATTTCAGGGATATTGATTTTCGGTTTAGAGACTAAAGTGATAATTTTCTACTTTCACTTTAATCTATGTAACACCTCATACTCTTTGTCGGCATCAAATATTTGTCACATCATCAGTTAACAGAATTATTTAGTGTTAAAGATTAAAAGGATAACAGAAGTGCACATTCAATGACTACTTTGTATTTAATTCTGACTCAACGATATTTGTAACAACGAGGTACAGAATCAATAACCAAAGTGATTATTGACTCAAATAATATTCATCATGGCAGCAATAAATTATATGATCCTCAACAATGGAAGGCAATTACTATGGGAAAAGAATCACCGAAAATGCAACAATGGAAAGTTAATGAGCTAGAGAATGAAAAAGAAGAGGAAGTGCGTGATAGAAAAAGAAAACGTGGAGATAATTTTGGTAGTAAAGGAAGTGGGGTCCGTTTGAGTAATAATACAAATCATATGATATTAGATGCATATCGTCAAGGAGATTTAGTTCGAATTATGTGGATGAGGAGAGGCTCGATAAAGCCAGTCACACAAGCTAGGATGGATATTTTCCCTCATTATGCGTTGCAAAATTTGGTGCGTGGTGTGTCAGATCACTCTCCCATTATTCTTAGCACTGAAATTCATGTTTTTTAGTATAAGAAACGTTGGTTTTGAGAATGCCTGGCTTATTGAACCGAAGCTTGAAGAGGTTGTCTCGGATAGCCTGGTCTCGTGGTGCAAATGAGTCTGTCCTAGATCGTTTGCTCTCATGTACGGATGAACTTGACCAATGGGGTCAGTCCCTTCGTAATCGGTATAAGGAAGATATCCATAATTCCAAGAAAAGAATTGATAAATTGCAAGAGCTTGGCAACTTTGAAGCTGATGGTGAAGTGGTAAAATTAAAATTGAAAACCCAGCTTTTTGCTGATTTTTCCATCTGGGTTGGAGGAAAAAGCATAGAATTTCAACCCAAACCCATTTAAAAATATTCTTATTATAAATAGAGCTTCTTTCACATAAAATTATTCATTCAGAATTTGGCGGTACAAAAGGACGGCATACATCTTGAACATTAGAAAGGAGTCTCACAACTGATTCACTTTTGTTTAACATATGTTTTATTTCTTTCTCATTATGTATTATTTAACATGAGTAACTAAACACCTTTTAATTATGGTTCTAAGATGAACCTCTATTTATTTTTTTGAATTTATTAGTGTAAGTCATTTATTCAGTTATGATTTGAGTTATATCTAATTTTCATATGTTTCACACTTAATGCTTTCTTGCACTATGGAGGTGACATACCTAGCCCTTGGAATAAACTTAAATTAGGGTTGGAGATTGTTGTCTTGTTTTAATTAGAATCGTTACATATGATCTTCATCCTAATGTCTTTAAATTATTCAGATCCTTAGGGCATGTGATTAGGTTCTAAGACTTGTGTGCAGCGTGATTCATTTAGATGATAATTTGGTGATTTCAATATTTGTCTCATGTCAACTATCTGTGAGAGTGCAAGTCCCCACTTTACTAACGATACCAATGTATGCAGAATCTTAGAGGATTGATAACCATTTACCGTATTGCACATATGACTTTTAGGATGATGAGGAACAACATGACATTTGGAGGGATTATGTCCCACGTAGTTAACCACTTTTTTATAATCCCTAGTTCATAATTGGTAGAGATATATTTGCATTAGTCCAACAAAAAGGTAGGCGAATTCAAAGAATCCTAATCCTCGTTAAAATCTGAATCAAAGACCCTTTTTATTTATTTCTGCTATACCAAATAAACTCGCTTTGCGCAATAAAAAAAAACTTGAAAACTTTCCCAATTTACTATTTTAATTTATAAGTTTAGTAAATTGCTTCGAAAACAATAATCCACGTGAAGACGATAACTTACTACTTCGAACGGTTATACTTGCCAAATTTGTCATCATCTACCTACCATTATCATAAAAGTAATGTGATAAATGTTAAATTGAAAGTGATGCACGTAATATCGATTAGAGGGTATATATGAGAAGAAGAAAAAAAATTAAATATGATTTTAGTTCCAACAAATATTGTTCTATTTCACTTTTGTCCCTTTTAAGTTTTTTGTTTGGGTTCAAACCCAATAAATTCAAAATTTCTTGATTTTAGTCTTTGGCGTAATATGTTGCCCAATATAAACATGACATGTGATCCAATAAGCTGACTTTAAGAACTAAATACACAACAATTTTTTAAATTTTTTTTGCAAGGACTTAACCCAACCAAAAAACTTACTTGACTAAACTAACAAAATGTAATAAGCTAAGTGCGGGGATTAAAATCATATATATACCAAAAAATAATTAATGTTATATTGAAAATCAATTATTTTGGCACATTTATTATTATTATTATTTTTGCAATTAGATCAGCCATTTTAAGAAAAAAAGTGAAATAGAATGGCTGACATAATGGAGAGAGAGGCATGGTGGGTGACACAATGGAGAGAGAGGCATGGTGGGTGACTTTCTATCTATCTTCTATATTAATCTCTCTCTTCTATGATTTTTCTTTCACTCATCTCTTTTTTCAAAAACGCCTTAAAAACATAATTTTACTTTAATTGAGATTGAGATGATCCCAATCAAAGTAAACAATATGGATTTTTTTTTTTATAAAAAAGGGGATAACCTTTAGGCTTTGTTTGCGAGTTTGGAGGGGAAGGGAGGTGAGAGGTTTGAGAAAAAAGGAAGGAGCAAGTGAAAGAAATAGATGACATTGAGAGGGTGAAGGTTTTGGAGGGTTAATTTTTTTCATAATACAAAATCCTCATAATTTGGGGGAACTCAAAAATTGTAATGGAGAAGGGTTTTAGACGGTTTACATGAATTCTTCAAATTTAATCAATGTAGTTATAATATTCTTAAAATTAAAAATATTTTAATCATAACATTAATTTATTTTATCATTCTCTAAAAAATTACTTTTTCAGAAAATATGAAAGATTTTCCCATTTTCTATATATTTTCAACCCTTCAATGTTTTTCTTACCGCTCCAAACTCCCAAATAAAGTCTTAGTAAATATACGGTTGGTTCTGCTCTTTTGTAAATAAGGTCTACCATTAAATGAGAACTTTGGTGACTTTGATAACTTTGTAAGTTGTTCTATATTAAAAAAAACAAAAATCACTAAGGAGTGTCCCTGAAATACGGTTTTAATGATCTTAAATGGTAAATTTATATGAAATATGTGCATCACTGAACTAAAAGTTGAAATATTTAACATTTTTAAAGATTGTTTTATTTTTTTCAAATACAAAAGAATAATAATTTTGTCTATCAAACAATAATATCTTCTGCCTTATTGGTGAATGGATGCAATACGATGGAATGGGATGATTTCGTCAGATTTGATGCTGGGTTGGTGAGTAGTACTAGTTAATGACAACTGACAACTACTATTTCGGATAATGGTTTGGTGATAAATGATTATGGCAAAAATTTAAAAGCTTCCACTTGACTGACGTGTAGTGGGTCAAATAATGGTTCATGATAAATTGAATTCCAAAAATAACATCCTTAGTATATTTATAGTAACTTCATTTCTTCCATAGTAGCTAACTTGCTCTATCATGGATACCATTAGAGATGAAGAAAAGTCACTTCATATAGTAATGTTTCCATGGCTAGCCTTTGGTCACATGATTCCATACCTTGAACTAGCCAAACTTATAGCACAAAAGGGTCACCAAGTCAGTTATGTTTCTACTACAAGAAACATTCAACGCCTCCCTAAACTACCACCAAATGTTGCTCCACTCATCAAATTTGTGAGCCTTCCATTGCCAAAAGTTGATAACCTTCCTGAAAATGCAGAGGCCACCACAGATATTCCTTATGATGTCGTACCATACCTTAAAAATGCCTTTGACAAACTTGAAAAACCTTTCACCCATTTCCTTGAAACTTCTAATGCTGATTGTATTTTTCATGATTTTGCTCACTTTTGGGTGGCTCCTGTGGCATCCCAATTAGGTATAAAATGTGCATTTTTCTCCATTTTCACTGCACCGTTAATGGGCTTTATGGGACCCATTCCAGTTATCTTGGGTGATGAACCTGGTCGAACAAAGCCAGAGGACTTCATGGTTGCTCCGCCGTGGGCTCCGTTTCAGACCACGGTGGCATACCGTTATTTTGAGATTATAAAGACTGTGGACATTCTCTGCGACAAAGTCTCGGGGATTTCTGATGTGCATCGCTATGCTTTGTCTATTCAGAACAGTGACTTCATTTTGATTCGCGGTTGTACTGAATTTGAACCTGAGTGGTTTCAAGTGATCCAAAATATTCACCAGAAAACAGTTCTCCCTGCCGGTGAGCTCCCCAACACGGAGTTTGACAGCGGCCATGAAAATGACTCATGGTCGTGGATGAAAGAGTGGTTGGACAAGCAACCAAATGGCACAGTGGTATATGTAGCTTTTGGTAGTGAAGCAAAACCAAGTCAAGAAGAAGTGAATGAGATAGCTTTAGGGTTGGAGAAGTCAAAGCTTCCATTCTTTTGGGTCCTTAAGGTTCGACGTGGACCCACAGATGAAGTTGTGTTGCAATTGCCAGAAGGGTTTGAGGAGCGAACCAAAGGGCGTGGAGTGGTATGCATTGATTGGGTCCCACAAATGAAGATATTGGGTCACATTGCAGTTGGTGGATTCTTGACTCATGCAGGGTGGACATCGGTGGTAGAGGCCGTTCAGAATGAGAAGCCACTTGTGTTGTTGACGTATCTTGCAGACCAAGGAATAAATGCAAGAGTGTTGGAGGAAAAGAAGATGGGATACTCGGTGCCTAGAGATGAGAGAGATGGGTCTTTCACAAGTGATTCAGTTGCTCACTCAATTAGGCTGGTTGTGGTTGAAGAAGAGGGAATGATCTATAGAGAAAATATTAAGAACATGAAGGACTTGTTTGTCAATATTGAAAGACAAGATAAATATGTTAATAACTTGTTGAGCCACCTTACAAGTCTTTTGAAACACTGATTGTGATGTCGACTATATGATGCTACCATTTTCTTAGAGCTTGATCACTTATTGTCATGATCTAAATCTCAAAGTGAAGTAGACAACAATTCATTAGTTTTTAAGTAAGTACTTTCTCCTTTAATTTAAGTTTCTTGTAATAACTGCATTCATTAATAAGGTTCACCAAATTTCTTTATCTTTCTTTTACTTTTATTATGGTTATTCACTTACTGTTAGAACTAAAGAGATTGATAAGCTGAGAGTTGCCATTTAACAAAGTTATTTCAAGTGTAGAGATTTAAGTTTTCGTGTAAATGATTTGATAAGAATAATGGTAGTTAGTAGTTAGTTCAATTGTTGGCCTATATGACGGTAACAAAAGGAATCTAAGGTGAGGTAACTTTTTCGACTATTGAATTTATGCACACGTTTCGAATGATAAGAGCTAAACAATGCAATAATACCAATTCAATATGATTAACAAACCTAACTATAAATTGTATTATGATTAATCAAACTTCAATGCACTAAGCAATTACAAAACTAAAACTATATCAAGCCAAACCTATTCATAAACAAAAGCACACTACTTGAAAGATTAACACCTTGATATATGAATGAATTATTGACAAGTTAATTGCCAAGATAAATTGTGATGGAATTGAATGTTTATAGATCTCAATCAAGAAGCAATTAATCTTAGGTTTATACAAAGTAATCGATCATTATCATATGGTAACTAAATCATTCAATAATTTTATGTATCAAGATAAATAACTGAAAGTAAAAGGATAAGGGAAATAAGATTACCAGGATTTATAGAGGTTCCACCTTTTTGTCCTTGCTAGGGGTGCGTCCTCTCTTCGTAGATGAATAGGTCTCTTCTATAGGCTTACACTATAATGAAAATGTTTACAACAGTGTGATTACAAAGATTCGTTTGATTCCTAAGAAATCACACTAGATCCAATCTTCAAGCTCTCTTTAAATTGGACATCCACAAGGTCTTCAAATCTCAAGCTTGCATGCAATCTTTTGATCTTCTACTTCGAGAAATGGTCTTTGCGATGCCTATGCTTCGATCCCCTGGAACCTTTAATGTGTTGGAACAAAATATGTTTAACATTACCCTTTGAGTTTTGATGATAACAAGGTATTAAAAATTGTCAATTGGATATGCTAATATTTGTTCAAGTATGCAGGACCATATACAAAAAGTTTAGTGTCTCTTTAAAGCATAAGGTTCTGGAAGAACAAATGAGAGCAATGAAAACAACAAGAAGGAAGCTTGAAGCATATGAAGAAAAGAGGTTCTGAAGACAAAGTGCTCCTGAAGTGCTGACGTCATCAGAAGCACCTCATCAGAAGCAAGATCACCAGAAGCAATTTTCATCAGAAGAACTGAAGATCATCAGAAGCTTAGAGAATTAAAGCTTTAAAGGTTGTTCATATGATTTAATCTCGTCTGGCATTGCAGAAGACTGAAAGAACAAAGCAACGGCTAATTCAAATGGATTTGAAGGCATTGGATGCTTTTTCGTTGGAGAGAGTTGACAAAGGACAATTGTACGAAGTGTACAACCACTATTTCCACCACTCTGTTTTGTATCTGCAACAAGACAAGAAAAACAGCTATGCCTGCACCAGTGTTCCTCCAGACTTGGAATGAATTTGAAATTAATCCTTCATAGGACAATAACCATATCAGGCAAAAGATCATTGGTGATTTTGGTCAAGCTTCAAACGACTCTTTTTGATCTGTTGGAAATTTCCAACGTATCTTTCACACCTCTATATAAAGGAGTGAAGACCTGCTGTTTGGATATGCAAACACACACATATACAAGACTCATACAACAATTTACAAGTGCCAAACTCTGTTGAAATTGTTCTGCATCAAAAGTTCACTTAAAATTTCTTATCAAAGTTCATATCTTAGAAATTCTAGAGTCATAAAAGTCTGTATCTGATTTACTTTGTGAATACCATTGATTGTATATCAAGTGTTCAACCTCAAACAATTTTTTTTTGTAATTCTGTTTGAATAGAAGTCTCTTGCTTGTGTGCTTGAGCATAGGAAGTCTCTTGATTTAGTTCAGGAGCATAGGAAGTCTCTTGATTTAGTTCAGGAGCATAGGAAATCTCTTGCAGGTGTGCTTGAGTAATTTGAAGTCTCTTGCTAGTTATAGCAGTGAGAAATTGTAATCAGATATTACATTTCTAGTGAACTCTCCTTGGAAGTGCAAGGGGACAGGACTACTTCCGGTTTGTGGAAGGAACCTGTATAATTGCTTTCTATCTTTCTTCTCTCTCTATCTCTCTGTTTTATCCGCTGCATTTAGATTCTGATTATCACTTCAGAAGCTGAAGTCTATCTGCTTCTGATCAGTGACTTCAGTAGGAGAAAACGAAGATAAAGCAAACACAATTCAACCCCCCTTCTTGTGTTTTTCTCACCTTCAATTGGTATCTAGAGCCTTGGTCTGTTGTCTTAACACTTAAAAGTGTAACAGAAATAAGATCTAAGAAAAACATGTATGGTTAAGACTCCACTTCTGGTTCTGGTTCTGCTGTACCATATGATTATGGTGACAATAAAGCTGAATCTGGTAAAGTTCCAAAGTTTAATGGAGATCCTGAAGAATTTTCTTGGTGGAAAACCAACTTCTACAATTATGTCATGGGTTTAGATGAAGAATTATGGGACATTCTGGAAGATGGAGTTGGTAACTTAGTCCTTGATGAAGAAGGAGCTGCTATTGATAGAAAGAAACACACTCCTGAACAGAAGAAACTTTACAAGAAACATCACAAGATCAGAGGATCACTTGTCACTACTATACCAAAAGCAGAATACATGAAGATGAGTGACAAATCTAATGCAAAGGCAATGTTTGCTTCTCTCTGTGCAAACTATGAAGGTAGCAAGAAAGTCATAGAAGCAAAAGCTCTTATGCTTGTTTATTAGTATGAGTTGTTCAAGATGAAAGAAGATGAAAGTATTGAGAAAATGTACTCAAGATTTCAGACTCTAGTTTCTGGACTACAAATACTGAAGAAAAGCTATGTAACTTCTGATCATGTGAGCAAGATACTGAGAAGCTTACCTGCAAGATGGAGACCTAAAGTTACTGCTATTGAAGAAGCTAAAGATTTAAACACTTTAAGTGTTGAAGATCTTGTCACCTCTCTCAAAGTTCATGAGATAGGTCTGAATGAGCATGAACCTGCTAAGAAGGTTAAATCTATTGTTCTGCCATCTAAAGGGAAGTCATCAAAAGCTTTTAAAGTTATTGAATCTGAAGATGAATCACATGATGGAGATTATGATGAAGATCCTACTGAGAAGATGGCCATGCTTTCCCACAAGCTTGAGTATTTGAAAAAGAAGAACATGAAGTTTCTAAGCAAGAGAGGTGGCTACAAAAGCTTCATGAAAGAAGATCAGAAGGGATGCTTCAACTGTAAGAAGCATGGACACTTCATTGCTGACTGCCCTGATCTTCAGATGGAAAAGTCAAAGGACAAGTCAAAGAAATCAAGTTTCAACTCAAGGAAATTCAGGAAGCAGATTAAGAAGAGTTTAATGGCAACCTGAGAAGATTAAGACAATGAATCTGGGTCTGAAAAGGAAGAAGCTGAAGATGAAGCAAATGTAGCTCTGGGGTTGGTAGCTACACTAACATCAGAAGCTGAACCTGACTTAGACTCTGAATATGAAAATGAGGTATACTCTAAAATTCCTAGAGAAGAACTTATTGAGTCTCTTAAAGAGCCCCTTACACATTTTGAACTTAGAACCAATGAGTTGAAAGATTTAAAAGAAAAATATGTTGATTTAATGAAACAACAAGAATCAACTCTATTGGATCTAAAAGCTTCTGAAGAATGACTTAGAGGATTTGACTTCATTTGTAAAACTTATGAAGAGAAACTCAAGTTTCTTTGTCAGAAGCTACAAGAAAAGTGTAATGGAAAATATTTAAGCAAACATGAAATTGCTTTTAAAGACTTTATTATATCTGGTATTGACAGAAGCAAAGTGGCTTCTATGATTTATAGCATTTACAAGAACAATGGTAAAGGGATTGGATTTTTAGAAGATAAACTTAATGAAATCAGTCTCAAAGCATGTTGTGAATGCATCAAGGAAGAATTGAAAACCTTCTTTGTACCTAAAGATGCTAAGTTTGAAACTATTGTTCAGTTAGAACCTAAAGCTTCCAGCTCTAACGCTAAGATCATTTCAAAGCCAAAGAACTCCAAGCCTAAGGCCATGATAAACTATGACTCTGAAACTTCAAAGATCAAGATTCTGAAGAGATCAGAACCTGTTCCTCAGAGTCTGTTGAAACCAGAGTCTGGTATCTTGAAGTCCAAGCTTTAGAAGAACAAAACAGTTGTTGCTTCCTGAGAACTAAAACCAAAAGGTGTTAAACCTAAGGTATTGGTTAATCAGAAGCAATCAAGCTTACAACACAAGGTACAAGAAGTGAAGAGTAAAACTTCCAGTACTAATCTCAAAGGACCTATAAAGAAATGGGTACCTAAATCTGAATTTGTCAATACTGCAGATATGCCTAAGAGCAAAGGAAAAGAAAAAATCATGGTACCTAGACAGCGGTTTCTCAAGACATATGACAGGAGAGAAGTCTATGTTCCTCACCCTCACAATAAAAGAAGGAGGAAATGTGAATTTTGGAGGCAACCAATCTGGCAAGATCATTGGTATAGGAACTATTTGTAACTCCTCTATCTCTATCAATAATGTGTGGATGGTAGATGGTCTTGAACATAACCTATTGAGTATTAGTCAGTTTTGTGACAATGGTTATGATATGATGTTTGGAAAGACCAACTGTACAGTAATCAACAAGGATGACAACTCTATAGTATTCAAGGGAAAGAAAATAGAAAATGTCTACAAAATCAACTTCTCTGAATTGGTTGATTAGAAGGTAATTTGCCTTCTATCAGTGGATGATAAGAAATGGGTATGGCACAGAAGGTTGGGACATGCTAACTGGAGATTAATCTCAGCTTAGTAAGTTACAACTTGTTAAAGGCCTACCTAATATTGATTATCATTCAGATGCACTTAGTTGTGCATGCCAAAAAGGGAAGATTGTGAAATCATCTATTAAAACAAAAGACATTGTCTCTACCTCCAGACCCTTAGAATTACTTCATATTGATTTATTTGGACCAGTAAACACTGCATCGTTATATGGAAGTAAATATGGGTTAGTGTCTGTTGATGATTACAGCATATGGACTTGGGTTAAATTCCTAAGAAGTAAGGATAATGCTTATGATGTATTCAGTAACTTCTGCATTCAAATTCAGTCTGAAAAAGAAATGAAGATTTTAAAAGTAAGAAGTGATCATGGTGGAGAATTTGAAAATGAGTCATTTGAGATTTTTAGTGAAAAACATGGAATTGTTCATGAATTCTCTTCTCCTAGAACTCCACAGCAAAATGGGGTTGTAGAGAGAAAGAATAGAACTTTACAAGAAATGGCAAGAACCATGATTCATGAAAATAATTTAGCTAAACATTTCTAGGCAGAAGCAGTGAATACAACATGTTATGTCCAAAATAGAATCTATATCAGACCTATCTTGGAGAAAACAGCATATGAACTCTTCAAACGAAGAAGTCCCAATATCTCTTACTTTCATCAATTTGGATGTACGTGTTACATTCTAAATAACAAGCTCTACCTAAAGAAATTTGATGTCAAGGCCCAAAGAGGAATCCTTGTAGGTTACTCTGAAAGGTCAAAGGAATACAAAGTGTATAATTCAGAGACACTCTGTGTTGAAGAATCAATGCACGTTAAATTTGATGACAGGGAGCCTGGAAATGAAACTCCAGAGCAAGATGAAAGTGTTACAGATATACAGATGTCTAAAGATACTCCAGAACCTGATTAGATTGCTGAATATGAAGAAATTTAAGAAACTGAAATCACACTAGAAGCTCAAGATGAAGCTCAAGATGGTTCTCAGCAAGCCAACTAATCCAAGAACACATTCAAATACAAGTCATCACATCCTGAGGATCAAATCATTGGAAACAAAGAAAGTACTAGAAGAACAAGATCATATTTCAGACAAGAAGAGTCTATGATAGGATTGTTATCAGTGATAGAACCTACAACAGTTGATGAAGCACTATCAGATGATGGATGGAAACTAGCTATCCAAGAAGAGCTTAATCAGTTTCAAAGAAATGATGTGTGGGATCTGGTACCCAAACATCAGCAGAAGATCATTATTGGAACAAAATGGATATTCAAAAACAAGCTGAATGAACAAGGTGAAGTAGTCAGAAACAAAGTTAGACTTGTTGCTGAAGGATACAGTCAACAAGAAGACATTGATTATACCGAAATATTTGCTCCAGTTGCAAGATTGGAAGCAATCAGGTTACTTCTATCCTATGCAGTTAATCATAGCATAATATTATATCAAATGGATGTAAAGAGTACATTTCTCAATGGAGTGATATTAGAAGAAGTGTTTGTCAAGCAACCTCCTGGTTTTGAGGATCTTAAGTATCCTGATCATGTTTATAAATTGAAGAAATCGCTATATGGCTTGAAACAAGCTCCCAGAGCTTGGTATGATAGACTAAGTAATTTCTTAATCAAAAATGATTTTAAAAGAGGTCAAGTTGACACAACACTCTTCAGAAGGACTCTTGAGAAAGACATTCAGTTGGTTCTTCACATTCTCTGCCTCCTCAACCATTAATCTCCAAGAAGAAAAGGAAATCTAATGTCAGGAAAATGAAGGTTTCAACTTGTGCAATAGAAGAATAAGAGGAGATAGAAACTGCAACTGGGTTGGTCACCAGAGAAGTCAAGAGAAGAAGAGATTCAGATGAAGCTGCACTACAAAAAGCTCTTGAAATTGCTAGAGAGATTGAATTTCCTACTGAAGTTTTGCTGAAGGAATCATCAGTTGAAGCTGCTCATAAGGTGATTGAGCTAATAGAGAATCTTCAACAGTTGGTAAGGGCTGGTGATTTGCTGGATACTGCTGAAGAAGTTCAGAAGGAGGAAGCTGCTTGTTTAGAAGCTGATGCTTCAGAAGCAACAAGAGGTAACACTAATTCACATAAAATTTCTAATATAATTGAAATAGAATCTAGTTGAACATCAGCCTCACACTCAACCTCAGTATCAACCTCTTCAGACATAGACAATATTCTCTTGAATAGAGTTTATGCAAATCTATATAAATCTGTATCCCCCTCACCATCTACCAAACATCATGAAAAGCCTGATGATGATACATTTGTGCCTATGTATCCATCTGTTCTTGATAGAATAGGTGAGATGTCACAAATGAGACTGGATGTTTGTGCAAGACTACCTGTTGATCATCCTTTTCACCCTTCAGTGATTGAACCATTTCAATCTATTCCTGTTGATGCGGAGGTTGAAGGTGAACCAGCAGTGCCTGAGTCTGCAAGTCATGAAGAATCATCATAATCTCAATCCAAACCAACTACACAAACTTCTAACCAATCTATTTTGGATGAAATGGCTAATCACTATTCAGGTTAATTACCAGAATTTGAGCCAAACTCAGAAAAAGCCTCAAAATTAGCTTCTGATGAAGTTATTGTATAAAACCCCCAACAACAAGAACCTAACTCTGAAATGGCCACAAACACCTGCACTGAACTGATTATTCATCCTGAATATCAACCATACCATCTAAATGCAAATCATTCAAACATATCTTTTGGCATTGCACTCAGAAACATAGCCAGAAAGAGATCATAATTCCATGAACAATCTGTTTCTGATCAACATTTCTCTAGATCAGAAGAACAAATTCTTAGTGTTCAACCCATAAGTGTAGCCCAACCTTCAACTGAGACTACACTTAACCTTGCTGAACCTGAACAAATGATCACAGAACATGTGGTGAATGAGGTTCCCACTCAAACTGGAACAACTTTAGCCTCATCCTCATCATTTGTTTTAGAACATGTTAATGGTCCACCATTTGGTCCTAACCAAATCATTGTTACTGAAAGCAATACTTCAACCATCATTAATTTTGAACCCTCTTCCTCATTTACTCCTCAACTCACAGATTTCACTATCCCACCTACCCTGTTGCTAGATTCTACTATATTAAAAGAGGCATGTGAACAAATTTTCTTAGACCTGAACAAATTGGTGATGACCAGAAACAACTTGATACATGAAAAGGACTATGTCACTGAGTGGACCTCTCTAAGGAATAGAGTGGAATACATGATGTGTGAACTTTACAAATTGTCCTTGGAAGCTCATGACAAAGCCTTGTTTGATCTTCAACAATGGTTCAAGGGAGTAAATGTGAACATGGAAGAAATAGAGCTCAACAGAACTCTAGAGAAGAGCAGACTGTACCTCTCAGACACACCTATGTATCTAGATGCGTCAAGTATCATATCTTCAAGTGTGCATTCTGAGAATCCAAATTTCAAATGGTTGACTAAACTGAAGATTCAGAATTCAGGTGCTCCTATTCTTGATAAGCTAAAAGATGATCCTGTCTTAGAGAAGGAAAACAAGGAACTGAAGAAAGCCTTGTTTGAACACAAGGTGTTGGTTTCTGAACCTCAGAGGAAGATGTTGGATCAACAAGAGCAAGCAAGAATCAGGGAAGAGAATCTGATCAGAAGTAACAATGAGTTCAGAGAAGAAATGTAGAAGCAATCAAAGAAGACAAACAACTTGATACAAGACTTGATGGAAATGGTGAAGAAAAAAGCCAAGCCTTAGACTGCACACATTTTTTTTGCTTGTTTACATTCTATTTTGTCTTTAGTTTGTGCTTCTGAATACTGTGTTTACATATTTTTGCTTTTGACTTCAATCTTTCTTTGCTTCTGAACATGTTTTATAAGTTATTCTCTATTTTGTCACAATGTTTTTACTCATATCTTTTTTTATCTTTTTGTTGATGACAAAAGGGGGAGTAGTTGTATAGTATTTATTCATAGGCTCTGAGTCCAATTAATTTAATTTAAACAAGTTGAATTAATAGGACTTTCTTCTCATCTCTTAGTCTTTTGATATAATATGAGATTATTTTGAGAGTATCACGCTTTTAATGATGAATTTAATTAACTTGGTCTAACACCATTTACCTGTACAGAGATCAGGTTGAGCATCATGGGGATTCCTGTTTCTATAACAGAAGAAATCATTGCAAGGACAATCAGAAGATCAGCAGAAAGAGCCTTTAAAGAAGGTCTGGATAACAAGACTAGTCCTGGGAATGAAATTGTGAACATGACTATGTTATACAACAAGAAGAGAGGAAAGTACTGATCTGAGGATGCAATAAAAACTGCTTCTGAAGATCATGAATGAAAATCTTCCACCAAAAGGTCATGGTGGAGATCAACCTTCTTAGGAGCATAGGGTGTTCCTGCATTTCTTCATAACTCAGAAGAAAGCAAATGTGACAAAGTATATTTTCAACCATATGATGCGGGCACTAAGGGAATGCCAGGACAACAACAGAAGCTGGATTCCTTACGGAAGATTACTGTCTGAAATCTTCCATCAAAGAGGAATTCTGAAAGCATTGAAGCACTCTCAAGTAATCAATGATCATCAACTGGGCACATGTTGGAGTAAGCCCTAATAGCCAATCTATATTGATTGGGTTTGGCTTTGTATCATGATATACGATATAAATATATATTGTGAATATATAAATAATAAGGCATTTCTTTATTGTTTTTGTTTTGTTTCAAAATAATAAAGTCCCTAGAATAGTTAGTCTGTTTAATCGAACATTAAGTATAACTT
>Ga0228711_1002205_pt1 | contig 29763 bp, 18 predicted proteins | sample MedpolnodulmetaG_2_FD_177996 | JGI IMG/M metagenome (GOLD analysis project Ga0228711, IMG submission 177996) | Root nodule microbial communities from Medicago polymorpha collected in Santa Monica, California, United States - brown nodules | ecosystem: Host-associated > Plants > Roots > Nodule... | reverse complement strand
CTTCCTTTATTTCCTCATCAGCTTCTTGCTTTAGATCATCATGGTTAAATTCGGCAGCTAAATCATCATCGTTTTCATCATCTTCATAACCAAGATCGGATTGATCAACACTTAGGTGTGCATCGCAGAGGTGCATATTCTCAGCATCGGCATCTGCATGAATCATATGGACAGAACTAACTGCACTTTCCACGGTACATAATTGTGCATGATTGTCCATCTCTCTATCCATATGACTTAGATGCAATTGGCCAACGTCAATAGCAGTGCCATAGAATTCAGGTTGTTCATCGTCACTAACGACATTATATTGAACCGCACCATCCTTCCGCAATCGTTTACCCGCCCCACCTTTTCTTCTAATCCTCTCTTTTCCCCTTCCCCTTTTTCCATGTTCAGCTTGCGGGGTTGATGTTACTATCCTTGGACCACTGAATTGGTCTCTCAAACATTCATGTGCAATATATTGTACTCTTATGCTTCATCAACCCATGCTTCATTGACATGTCAGATTCTGTTTTCCTTGTGCTATTTTGCTTACCTTGTGTGAACAGAATTCTGAGCAAAAAGTTGCCTGTTAAGATTCTTAAGATTTAGTTGGTTAATTAGGATTAGTTAATAGTTAGTTACAAGTTAGTTAGTGAAGTTGGAAGTTAATTACACAATTGGTTAGTCCATTAAGTTCTATCAATAAGGACTAGTGTACAGTCATTTTTGTATCTTTTATCAATCTATTCATTCCTATAATGAGTTTCTATGAGTATCTTCCACATGAGTACTCTTATGCTTTCTCTCTTGCTTACATCTATGATTCTACGATTTTCTACACTGCCAGTCATAAATAGGAGGAAACATGAAATACATGTTAATAGATAAGTAATAAACGTGAAAGAGATAAAATCATGAAATTTTATAGTACTTGGTTGAACATCTCCAATGCATGTTGGTATTTAGATAGAGTGATAGTTAAAGACGATGCGTAGTTATAATCCCCAAATAGCGATGCGTAGAGGCCGATTCCAAAAACCACGATGACAGCTGTTTGGAATCTATTTTATACATATTAAATAATTAAGACTAAAGTTTATGAAATATTATTAAATAACAATAAAACCTTAAAGATTACAATCAAAAGATATAAGTAAACATCCAAAAAAAAAAAACCAAACACTACAAGAAAAACTTCATTTTGCGACCTTTAAAATGGCTGATTGCGACTGTTAGAAGGGTCGCAAATGTACATTTGAGACTGTTCCGCAACAGACGCGGATGTTGGGGTCGCAACTGTCTTTTGCGACCCTTCATATAACAGTCGCACCAACTGCCGTAGAGGGTGCTGCGACAGTTACCAACAGTCGCAAATGTACATCTTTCACATGGTTTTCAAGGGACTTGCGACGGTTAGGAACTGTCGCAAATGTCTAATTTAATATTTTGCATTTAATATTCTGCGACTGTTTGAACAGTCGCAAATGTTTTTATATATATATATATATATTTTTATTTTTTTTGAAAAAAGTCACAAAAATTTATTTATTTTTGAAATTGATATGACCTGATTTAATTTTTTTTTTATCTCTAGAATTTGAAGACAATCTCAAATAAATATATTACTAAAGCCTTGAAATGCAAAAATATACATAATTCAAGAGTAAGATGTTTGATCCATACATCAACTTAACTAAAACAAAAGATATAGTACCAAGTTTAAATATTAAAAAAACCAAAACACTAGTGAATGAACATTCAAAACAACTGTAGCATAATTACAAGTCCATAAAATATCTAAATATTCCCTAGTGATGTTGCTTCAATGATCTTCGAGGCGGTAGCTAGACTCCGATGAATCTCTACCATCTCTTGTTGTTTCTAAATTTGTTGGCTGAAAAGAAGAAGAAAAATAAATAAGACAATGATTAGTAAATTGAAACACAAAATATTGAAACTGAAAAAAACACCAGAGTTGTCAAATATATCGATAAATGGCACAATATTTGAGTACTTGTATTGCTCAAAAAAAGCACTAGAGTTGTCAAGATACAAGTAAAAACACAACATTCAGTAGTGATAGTTTCATATGATTTTATATCCAAAATTTGTATCATATTCCATATCAGTTTCAACTGTTCTTTCACATAAGAACAAGAAGACAAATCTTGTCCTATGTTTTGGTCTATAATCAGAATTATGTATACATGAAAGCAAGCATGAAAGAATCTACACTAACAAAATATAACATCAGCAAATCTAGACTATAACAAAAATGAGCTAGTCACAGCTAGGTGTCATTATATTTTAGAACAAGTTTATACAACCATCACAAAAAGCACCAAACCGAAGCAAATCGATAAGACATAATCTATATCCCCATTTTACAACACAATGAATAACAATTCCAGCAATAACATATCGAAGATAAAAAAAACATGAGGGAAAAAAGACTTACATAAACAGCAGCAGACTTAAAAAACCAATAGCGCGCAGAACAGAGAGCGACACAAAAGGAAGTAGGCACAAACAGAGCAGATGGCAAAGCGACACAATATGCATGTAATAGATCAGACATGTTGTGAACCTCTTGTAAGCATTTTGCCCTCACAACATCAAGGGTAGAAACACCAAAGAGCTTCTTAGGATCATAGACACCCTTTTGTTTTAGAATTTCGGCGGCAATAGGAACTGTAGAGTTCACTGGACTACTGATAATATGAATAAAAGCATTGGGGCAATTATCTGCAACGGCAGTGACCAAGTCTCTGACCATACCAACATTGATGTTGAAAAGGTCGTCACGAGTCATGTCGGGCTTCCTAGGAACACCAGCAGGGATAACAACAACATCCACTCCTTTCAAACAATTTGCTAACTCAGAAGCACCTGTGAAATCCAAAACTTTTGAAGGAGTGTTGCAATGACTGATATCAGTAGCAACTCCCTTAACATTTGCGATATCATAGAGATGCAGGTCGGAAACCAAAGGGGACATCTTGATGAGAAGTGCCAGTGGCTGACCAATCCCTCCTGCAGTACCGAGAACCGCTACTTTGTAGGATGCCTGAGGCTGCAAGTTGCGGGTGATGTTTCGGTTTTCCTTTTGAGCTCTGGGTGCAAAAGTTGCACGCAGAGCAGCACAAGTTTCTTTGCCGGAGAAAGATGATTCAGAGTCACATCTGAGAGGGCTTTGAGGCCAGAGAAAGTGTTGAAATTAACCTGGGAATTGAATTTCAAACCAAAAGGACTTGACTGAGGAAGTGACCTCCCTGTTTGGGTGGTTCCAATAGTAAAAGTACCTGATGTTGCTGCTTCCATCTTAACTTCTGAAAACACAAAACACGTCAAGTCTCATTCACCAACACACGCACAAAGCCAAATAAAATTCCAGAAAATAAATTAAAATTATGTTAGGTTTGCTTGATTAAAACTGGTTACGGCCCAGCTAGCTTAGCTTATTGCCACTAACATAAAAGTACTTGTGAGATAATTTGGAAGAGCTTATGAAAACAGCTTTAATATTCAAATTATTTGATTTTGTTGTATTCATATTCAATGTGCATACAAAATCACATTGAAATAAATACAGTGAGAAGAATGAAATAAAAAACAAAAACACTTGATAATAGGAAATTTATTAGGTTAGGAACGTAGCAAACAAAATCTTTAAAATATAAGCTACAAGATATAATCAAAAAGGTTCACCAGATATAAGTAAACCAAATTTGACATTATCAGGGCACTAGTTTTCTATTGCATTCTAAGCAATCGATAAGCAAGTCAATCCGAAGCAACAATCACAACAGAATTGAATGGGAAAGCCAATTTTTCTATCATGATCTAGCTACTTTAAAGCACAAACAGAGGCATAAAAAGGGGAGAAAATTTACTCACACCACCCATATTCGTAGAATCGTGAGGCATAAATCTTCAGTTCTCATACAAAACTCCATTTCTTGCCTTCAAGTTGAACAGTCTCAACACCGCAGCCAACCTTGAGAAGTTCTGCACCCCGGATACGAAGGCTCTTCTTTGTCATTACACTTTCTCTAAGTCGCCTAACTACTATGTAAAAATGAAAACACAATCACTAAGCTTATTAAGTAGCTTATTATAGAGAAGCACTAACTCACAAACAAAGCAACAATATGTTATAACACCGAAATCCAAATCACCAAAGTGATTATATAAACATAAGAACTCACTCACAAACAAAGCAACACTATGTTATAACACCGAAATCCAAAATCACCAAAGTGATTATACAAATATTTAGAACAATTTATATATGAAGAATTTCTGAGAGAAATATAAACAGAATGCTTCCAAAAGTAATATTTTGTATTTAGCTATAATTGCAACAAGGATATATCTATGTGGTTCGAGGAAAGTGATGATCAATGCAGTTGAATATATTGCACTACGCTACACCAAGAAATCCAATAAACAAAATAGGGCTTCTTTGCAAATAGAGCTTCTAAAAGTGTTGCGGTTTAAATAAAAGACAATCCAAACCTGGTATAGTGTCAATTGGGCAGAAAGAGTTGTAGTTTCAGTCTGAAGGATTTGAACTTTGTGCTCTACTTCGTGTATATAACGAGATTTTCTACTCATAGCAACACAGTGAGAATAATAAATAAAGCAAATCCACAACAATAGTAAAAAGGAAAATTAGATGAAATTAAACTATAGAGCAGTATCCAAATAAGCTTATTGAGTAGCTTCTATTTGTGAGTGAGTGCTTCTCTATGGTTGTTGTCAATTACTCTATAATAAGCTTATTATCTTATTATATCATAATGAAAAATTACTAATTAACTTATTATAGCAACATGATGCAGCAAAACATTACTAATTAACTAATTAACTTATTATAGCAACATGATGCAACATGTTAAGACATAAGCAATAAGAAAGTGAAACCTATAAGCATAAGCAAAAATGTCCACCCACCTCATTGAAACTATCCAAGTTATATATATCCTTTATCATAGGCTGCTTAGGGAACATGTGTGTATTTTCTATATGAATTTTTTTATCTAGGAATCCTTTTTTCATTTATTTTGTGATATACCAGAACGTGAAGTAATCTATGTCAGTGCAAAGTTCATGGGCCAAGTAATCTCACTGATAGCATTAGCCTTCAAATTTGCATGGATGGCATCTCTTCCAAGCTTTTGAACATCATTATTTCCAAGGCACCTCGATGAATTTTCACATGCCTATTCACCAAACAGTAATTACTAATTAAGCATTCAAACACAAAATAAACTCAAATTTCAAACTAAAAGTGATGAAAACTACATAATTTTACATCACAATTTTATAATATCATCATGGATTCAATAATTTCAATTTATTTAAAGCTAATAATTCAATTTCAGAAGAAAAAAAAAGCATTAAATAAGCTAAATCTTGAATTGCAAATTATCACAAACATTATACACACATAATTCGTTACCTTTACTGCAATGGAGTGAAAACCTTTGTGCACGGAATTGAGTTCTCACTTCTCGCAGTACTGACGCCTCGTATCTCAATTTCAAACAACTCTTCAAAATTGAACTTCCAAAACGCAAAAGGAAAAAACTAATTAGCATATAGTTATACAAGCATTTGTTATAGAAATTGAATCATTGGAGAAGTACCTCTAGATCTCCGACGAGAGGTAAAGCTCGGACGAAGAAATCGAGAACGAGAAGCTTATCGTGGATAGATTCTGCGGCTATGGATCGAATAATTGCGAGTAATTCAGATTTGAGAAAGCTGCGTCAATGAGAAGTTGGTATATCTTCATTTATTCTGTGATATACAAGAACGCAAAACTGAGAATCACACAAACCTGGAGAAGAATAGCAGAAACTACATGCAGAAGTAGGTTGGGTCGTTTCTTCCAAACCCACACTGTCGAGGCACATCGGTGTGGCTGAAGGAGAAGAGTGAATCATGAGAGATTACAATTGGTTTCGAACCAAGGTTATCTCAGAAATCGAAGCACCACTTGAGATATTTAACTAGGATCGGATCTAATTGGAATGAAAGCGAGTAGTCTAAGCAAAAAAGAGGGAGATTCATGTTGAGGGTTAGATTGAAATTGGGGGTTTTAGGGCTTGATTATGTTAAGGGTTGAGATTAAGGGTGGGATTGAAATTTTCAGAGATGAAATTGGGAGATTAGGTTTCAGATAGTGAGTGAGATTGAAATTAGAGGTTCTAGTGTTTTGAAATTGGAACCGGGATAATGAAATTGAGAAAGCGGGAGTGTGGAAAACACTTTGGGTGAAAAGCGCTATTGAGTAATTGGTGGAGCCTATGAGGAAAATCACTTAAAAACATGCGGCTGTTGGGCAAAACAGTTGCAGCAACTGTCGCAAAATGACATCTGAGGCAGTTTTGGAGCAAGGGTCGCAAGTTAGAGGTCGCAAAATGCTAAATTTCTTGTAGTGATTCTTATAAATTCATACATAGTTTAAAGGTCAAGTTCTTTGTTTTCCTTGCTTGATAGAAATTTAGGTGATTGGGTTTTTTAAATATTGTTTCCAGAAATTTTGGTATATAAAAAGACAACGAATAAAGTAAATGTTTAATTAGTGCGAGTGCAGTAGTTCGAAGAAGTTAACAAGTAGACTTAGATATGTGTGTAGTTTTAAAAATGTACTAAACTTACTAAACCAACTCCGCTAAAAGATTGGGTCACCCAAAATCATTATCTAGAGTGTGTCAATCAATGGACGTGTCCTAGGGGCACACTATAACAAGGTTGTTGATAAAATCATGACCATCTGATCCATTCCTAATAGTGAGTTGTATACAACTGTCATGAGAGACAAATGTCCAATTAGAGTATTGGGTCCTAAAACCCTAATGATTTTGCAGTAAAGACTAACTCATGGCTCAAGTCCAGGTCATTAGTATTGTCCCTAAATATCTCACGCCCACGACACTAACTTGATTGACAGCGTGTTTACAAATACACTACCCTCATTGTAAAGTTATCAACCTATCGCCACCCATCTTCAACCGTCATTGATCTCTCAAGGGAAAGATATTAGGTCCAGGTGGGATCAAATATCAGCCTATTTGCACAAACTTCAACCATCATTCATTTCATAGGCCACAAATATTAGGTCTAGTAAGGATTAATGACGTTGTTTATGGAAAACCAATAGATGCCTCATCCAACAATCATGATCCCTTCTAGATCAACATAATTCTTTGATGCCCACACAATCCTAAGTCATTCATATACACGCTTAAGGTCCCATGTGTTAGACAAAAATTATCCAAAGGTCATCCGATTAAGGAAACATCATCATATCTTCACATGTCTCGAGGCCGTCAAAACAATTGTAAAATCACAATCCTGACACAATATTCAAAAGCCAAAGACATTTTAAATCATCCAAATATATGACTCAAGGCACGTGGTGTTCGCTTCAAAAAGTAGTGTACTCACCCACTTCAACTACAATCTGCACAAAATGTACCAAGACTTGTCTAGATAAGTCCAACCAACTGCCTTTTCAAACACAGTCCCGATAAAAGGCCAAGAAAAATGGGGTAACTCATGACAAATAAAATCGACATAAAATGTCATAAAGAAGTAACATTCCTATCATATAACAACACATAACTTAACATACAAAGCCAAAAAGGGTCATCACCTAGGATGCAGTTGATTTGCTAAACAGGGGACTAGACAACTTCTTGGTATCTTATTTAATTTAGAAATAGTCTGTGGGATTGGACAAAACAAGTAGGAATGGACTAGACAATAAATTGAATTCTTGTCCCTCACTAAACATGAGACAATTTTTTACCTAAAGTACATACTATGAAAAATAACAAAATATCATTTTTATGTTCCAACATGAAAAATATTACCTCTATATCTGTCTCCGATACAACTTTATATTGTCTTGTACTACTCTGTCATGTACTGTTCTTTTGACTACGTACTTTTTCGTGAATCAAACACATCCCTAGAATGTTTGGTTTGAATTCAACCCATCATCTGACTCTGTCAACTAATAACTTAGGTGAAACTGTTGCAGATTGGGCCAAGCTCAACCTACCAGCAGACCATATCATTTAAAGTCACTAACTAGCTCTAGAGTGAACCACATGATAGACATCCCTAGAATTTTTTTAACTTGATTTAACGGATGATCTTAATCATCTAAAATATTTTTAAATTTAGTTGTTATTTGTTGACAAGCCTCTTATATATAAATAGGGAAATGCTAGTCAAAATTAATTTAAAATAAACTTAATTGTGCTTTAATTTGATAAATAAATCCAATTTATTTCAGAAATTACAAACCCTGTTTTTAATCGATTTTGTCATATGTTACCACTAAATTGATCAAGTCGAAATTGACTAATACCCACATTTAGGCTGAAATGAAATTACGCACTTACACAATTTTTTTGACTAATCTATAGTTGAATGGATTTACGATGGAAGAAATTTTATGCATATTTTTCATATGATCATTTCAATATATTTATGTTAAAATATTAACCATCACACATACATGCTTATCACTTTGATATATATATATATATATATATATATATATATATATATTTGCAATAAAGACCAAATTATGACCACATTACTAGTTTCCTTATTACAATAAAGACTAAATTCTTAAAAATAATAAAATAAACAAAGACCAATTTGTTTTTTGGTTACAAAACAAAGACCAAATAAAAATGGATACTTTCACGCATTAAAAATGCAAGACCAAAAAATTTCTTAACCATTGTAACCAAAAGGGGATTTGTTAACAAATCTCTATATAAACAATTTAACACACAAAAGTTAAGTACCATGGTTGATTAAGCATCACTTATGAAATAAACTCGCCACGTGCATTTTTTTTCGTCATTAGTGTTAACATTTTTTATCTCCAATAAATTATAATTATCTTTTTTTTGAATAAAAATTATAATTATCAAATTATTAAAAATATTTGAATTTAATAATAATAATATAAAATCCACACTTAATTATATGCAATTGTTTGACTATATAATTTATTTTATACGATACTATATTATCATATTCGATGAATGTATACAACAAGAATAGTCAAACCTTTGCTAAAACATTGTACCAAAAAAAATCTTTACCAAATTAAGTATATAGTTTTATAGTCATATAGTTAAACCTTTGCTAAAACATTGTGCCAAAAAAAATCTTTACCAAATTAATTATGAAATAAACTTGCCACGTGCATTTTTTTCCGTCATTAGTGTTAACCTTTTTTATCTCCAATAAATTATAATTATCTTTTTTTTGAAAAAAATTATAATTATCAAATTGTTAAAAATATTTGAATTTAATAATAATAATAATATAAAATCCACATGCAATTGTTTGACTATATAATTTATTTTATATGATACTATATTATCATATTTGTTGAATGTATACAACAAGAGTAGCCAAACTTTTGCTAAAACATTGTACCAAAAAAAATCTTTACCAAATTAAGGTATATAGTTTTATAGTCATATAGTTAAACCTTTGCTAAAACATTGTACCAAAAAAAATCTTTACCAAATTAAGGTATATAGTTTTATAGTCATAAATCATATATCACAGTACAAATGCATGAATCAATAATTTTGGGGTGAATCCAAAACAATTTTAATATCAATTTCTTTCATTTTCTTCATGTTATTTATAACCATCACATATATACTCTGAAATTATAGTAAATCACAAGAACCAGTGCATCAATAGTTAAAAATAAAAAACAATTCATAATGGCTTCCAAGATTTCCTTCTTCCTTAGTCCCACACCTCCATCATTTTGCTTGACACATATTGTCAAGTTCCACTATCCTTTCAAGTTATCCGTTCAACCATCATATCATTCTTTGAGAGGTACATTAGTATATATGTCTTTCTTTTCAATCTTATATTAAATTCATATTTTCAACGATTTATCTTGTTTGATATTTTAAAATAAATTAATGTTTTTATATTAGAGGTGATATAATTCTATCATTTTTTTTTAGTTTAATATGGTGTATACAACATATTTTCTTGGCATTGATTAATACTCATCAACCTCTTTGGCCTCCATATCAAAACAATGATTGTTGGATTGATTTGATGGTTAATGATATATACCCTTATAGTTAAACTAATCCAACAACAATTTTTTTTAGGAATAATCAAACTACAAAATTTGTCTGAAGAAGTTACAGTTTGCAAATAATTTGTGGTCTATATTATCCTAAACACTTTTGTTGGCAAAATCACACTAATTCAAACTCAATTTTAAGAAGAAAAAATGTTTGTATTTATATGACTCAAATATTGTACAAATTTGATATAAAAAAAATATATTTATGTATGACCGCCTATAAGGATTGAATGTATGTATATACATCTCAATTTCAATACATCTGCATCTCAATCCATCATTATATTTTAACTTTATATTATTCATCTTCTCTCTCATCTAATACATATGTTGCGTTAGGAACTTAAGAACACGTATGTTGCGTTAGAAACTTAAGGAAAAAAGATGATATATTTTCAATAAAACCATTGGCCTCTAATTATTATTTTTCTCATTATATTTTTCATATTATAAAATATATGTTTTAAATTTTTAGTGATTAATTTACTAAATATTTGTATAGGTATACATCCCCTCCGAATCGTCGTAGGAAAACAGAATTTTGATGAATTTCGTTCAATACGCTCTCAAGGTAATATACTTTTTACTTGGATTTTGAGAAGAGATTCATATTTACGTACTTTATCATTGAAGTAATTAATTTTTAAAATGCAATATTAAAATTAATGTAATGATTCTATTTAGTAAAATATGTTAATGAAGATTCTCAAGATATCGCACCTTCTATTGAATGGATTGAGACTCTAGAGACGGATAACAAAGAGGACACAACTTTTCATCCGGTATGTTATCACTATTAACCCATCTCTTTTATTAACAATATGAAGATTTTTCATGTTTATAAATGTTTTTTTTATTTTTTATACAACTCATTATGAAAACCTGAAATATATCTTGTGTAAATAAAATTTCTACTCATCATGACTTGATGAGTCAAGTTCAATATAAGATATTTTGGGAGGACTAGAAATCCATTACTTTGATTTGCATTCAACTCATCAAATAAAATATAAGTGAATTACTTTAGATTTGCAATAAAACCACTTTTGTAGCAAGTCAAAAGTTGGCGTCCCTGGTCTACTTTTTCTTTTATATTTCATGTATGAAATAAAGTCTCCTTTTTGATTTCTTCTATTGTTAGTATTATCTTACTTTCAAGAAAACTTTTATTTTTATTTTTCTATCATTAGATTTAGAGGGAAGTCTATTGGCTTATGATAGTTGTTCCACACCAACAATTGGTAATTTGTTGAATTTATAAGAAAATTATCAGTATATTTTGTGGTTGCAGCTAGCATAGTTGTCTAGTCTTTCACAACATAAAATAATTATTCATGATACTATAAAGCGTATTAGAATGAAAGGAAATTTTTTATTCTTTTAATAAATTTTTATAAGGTCAAGTCACTTCCCAATATAATATTCTTAAATATCATGTTTTACATTATTCGAATGAGCGAATCCATGTGAATAACGAATCACGTGAATAGCCACAAATTAGGAGTCACGAAGGTGGATTTGTGAAAGCTGTTACAATCGAAAAGGATATTCGATTGATAATTCGGCAAGATGCTACAATCATTATTAGTAGACCAAAATCGGACAAATATACTACATATCATTATTAAACCAACAATTACTTTACCAATTCAACGCATAACAACATAAGATTTAAACTCACAACAAGCTCAAAATATACCATAAGAGTAAAGATAAACTTTAAAGTCATTAAAAACTAAAAATGAGCTAAAAAACAATGGATCTAATAGAACAAACATGTAGGCTATGTTTGGATAACTTAAAACTAACAGAGCGGAGCGAAACGAAATGGAATGGAACGGAGCGGAATAAAAATTTCATTCCATTATTTGGATACTTTATGATGGAATGGAGCTAATTTTCCATTCCATTGTTTGCAAAGTTAACGAAACGGAATGAGTTATAACTTTTTCATTCCAATTTTACCCTTTATTTAGAAAAATATCAATGAGTTGAATTTTCAACTCAATTCAATCAATATGTTGTTATTTTGACATCATTTGTGATTGTGAGTAACACCAACATATGCAATTCCAATAAAAAAAATTCAATAGTCTTCAATATAAATTTTTTCATACAATAATTTTCCCCTATATTGCATATGTGTTACTATTGACACGTTTATGGCTGACAAAAAAATTATTAATGATTTACTTTTTTTTTTGGAACGGATAATACCATACAAGAATCACGATGAATTAGAATGGATAAAACACGACAACATAAAAAACACAGGAACACCAACGAGAGGCAACAAACACACTGTCTGTGGCTATGCCTAAGACAGAAAAAGAGTACAAACATACAACTGAAGATGAGAGCTGATTGGAATGAGAAAAAAAGGGGGAAAGGTTCATGCCTAAAGAAATCTGGGAATGAAATAAAGTTTTAATTTTATTATTATCGTATTCCATTCCATCACATACCTCCCAAATTGGGTGGAATGGAAAATTGGTTAAATGAGTGGTATTAGATGAAATGGGTTCCATCACACTCCATTCAATTCCATTAATTTTTTACAAAACCAAACAATGGAATGTGGCTTCATCCCACTCCATTCCATTCCACCACTCTCCACCAATCCAAACATAGCCGCAGAGCTATAGATGTGACGGGATAGCGGCACATAAGTTCAACTCCTTAAATGATTTACTTTAGATTTACAATAGAACCACTTTTGTGGCAAGTCAAAAGTTGGCTCCTCTGGTCTACTTTTTCTTGTATATTTCATGTATGGGATGAATTCTGCTATTATGTTTCTCCTATTGTTAGTATTCTCGTACTTTCAAGAGAAAATTTTATTTTTCTATCATTAGATTTAAAGAGAAATCCATTGATTTACGGTAGTTGTTCTGCTCCAACAAATTGGTAATTTGTCGAATTTATAAAAAAATTATCAGTATATGTTGTGGTTGCAACTATGTCGAGTTTATAAGAAAATTATCAGTATATGTTATGGTTGCAACTATCATAGTCGTCTATTCTTTCACAACATAAAATAATTATTCTTGTTACTATAAAGTTTATTAGAATAAAATATATTTTTTAGGAAAGTGGAAAGATAATTGTCTAGGTGAAATAAAAAGATCAAATATATCACTAATGAAAAGTGAAAATAGATGGATGTCAATGTTATTGCCAATTTACACCAAGCAATGACATATTCAATATTGTCACGTGCCAATAAAAGTAAGACATTAAAGATGATACAAGATTCTTTTAATAAATTTTTATGAGGTCAAGTCACTTTACAATATAATATTCTTAAATATCATGGTTTACATTATTCGAGTGACTGAATCCACGTCAATTAACAAATCACGTGAACACTCAGAAATAAGGAGTCATAAAAGTTGAATTTGTGAAAAACATCGCAATTGAATAAACTCTCGATTTTCATTTGATCAAAATGTCTCCCCATTGTATAAAGCAAATTACAATATATAGAGCAGAACTCTTGCTACAATAAACACATCAGACACTAACACATTAAAATAAAACCTAATATTATCTTAAGATTTGAAATAATGAATATTAAATCAAATCTAAATAATTATTTTTAAAAATTTAAACTTTATTTTAAAAGAAAAGAAATAAATAAAAAATATATCATATATCATATTGATCCCTTGATTTTAATTAATTAAACTCTTTCAATATTTAATGAACTAGCATTTTAACTTAGTTGACAAAAATCGGCACAAATATATTGCATAAACATGCAAGGATTAAAAAAATTTCAAACACCTTATATCATTATTAAACCAACAATTACATTACCAATTCAACACATGAGAAGTTCAACTCATTTTTTTGAAATAAGAAGTTCAAGTCATAACAAGCTTAAAATATACCATAAGAGCAAAGATAAAGTTTAAGGTCATTAAAAACTAAAAATGAGCTAAACAACAATGGATCTAATAGGCCAAAAATATAACACCCACCTAGTGATTTATAAAGCATAAGTTCGGTTATGTCTAATGCTACAAATCTACTATAATGGGTAGAAAACAATGGAGAAATGAAGTTGTAGATGTCAAGATGATGAGATGGAACAGATGCGACTAATCTCCCTTACTTTCTTAGAGAATGAAACTTGTACCTTACTTTCTTAATTGCAGCATTTACACTATCTCCCTTAGCTCACATGGGACAATAGAGCTATAGAGGTACAACCTTTCATTTTAGAACAAAGCACATATGTGTACAATATAACTACGGTTGCGAAGTAGAGGAAGGAAGTGTGAACATGCAATAGATTCATAATAAAGATTATCTAGCAGGTGTGATGACAAAGTCAATTAATGTGGATAAGTTTATATGATGTCGATGCTCATATGGCATATTAAAAATGTAGCAATAAGAAGCTAACAGCATAGAAAGATTTTGAAATCTGACAAAAATAGCTTTAAATGTGAGATTATGAATGATAAAGCCACTTTTGTGGAAAACAAATTGTGAAAGATACATATGATGTTATAAATGAAGTGGTTGGTGTAAACCAATTGGTGCCTCGTAAATAGATGTTGCCAAGGTGAAGAGGGTTATCCCACACCAAAGTCGTAACCAATTGGTAAGAGTCAAACAAAAGATTCAGAGAAAAAAAATAGTTTTTCTTGTAAGGTTTCCACTTAGTAAAAATCCTTCTACTCTTGCCCTACATGATTTTTCTCTCCTTATTTGTTAAGTGTTTTCCACGCAGATATTGTGTATTTAGTTTTTCTTTTTTCATCTCTTATTTTAGTCGTGCACGGTAATATTAGTTTTCTTTCATACTTTTATTATATGCATATTTAATTTTATTATTTCAAAAATTCTCTTACATTAATTCTTTTGTAAGGGGATGATCATAGTAATTAGAGGCAAACTAGTATTTTACTTTTGACATAAAATCAAGAAAACTAAATGTACTTAACTATCAATTTACTTTGAAGGTTTTGGTGACAAAGGAGATTAGGAAACGGATCAATGCAGTGAAATTGATGCTGGAGATGATGGAAGATGGAGAGATAAGCATATCAGCTTATGACACAGCTTGGGTTGCTCTCATAAAAAATGTTGATGATGAAAATACACCACAATTTCCATCTTCTCTTCAATGGATTATCAATAATCAGCTTCCTGATGGTTCATGGGGAGATGAATTATTTGTGGCCCATGACAGGATTCTCAACACTTTGGCTTGTGTTATTGCCTTGAGATCATGGAATATGCACCCTCAAATGTGTCAAAAGGGTAATTCTATACATAATATGGAAAAATTATAAGTGTTCTAGGACTAAAAAGTAAAAACAATATTTTTATTAGATTAAAACCAAGTTTCTACCAACTTTTTATAGAGATTAAAAATCAGGTTTTACTATTTTATACAAATAAAAATACATTTATCTTTGAAATTAATCATATTACAGGTATGCAATTTTTTGTGGAAAATCTTAACAAGCTTCAGGATGAGAATGTTGAGCACATGCCAATCGGATTTGAAGTTGCGTTTCCTTCGCTTCTCAATATAGCTCGAAGTTTGAATATTGAAGTGCCTGATGATTCTCCTATCTTGAAAGAAATATTTGAAATGAGAGACGAAAAGCTCAAAAAGTATGTATTCAGTATTCTTATAACACAATACTATATATATGTCAGTAGTAAAAGTTTGACTATGTAGCCTCAACAGATATAGTTCAAATTTTATGAGACATTTGTAAAATAACTATTAGCGTCGCAGCTATTATAATCCCTAAACAATAACATATATGTGATAACAGAATACCAAGAGAGGTGCTACACATGGTGCCAACAACATTGCTACACAGTTTAGAGGGAATGCAGAATTTGGATTGGAAACAAATTCTGAAGTTGCAATCCCAAGATGGGTCATTCTTATTCTCACCATCCTCCACAGCTTTTGCTCATATGCAAACAAAAGATGAAAATGCTCTCCACTACTTGGACAAAGTTGTCAACAAGTTCAATGGAGGAGGTAAATTTTTCTTGCCAAATGCTTATTTCTCTAATAAAATAATATTTGACCACTTTTCTTAATATGTGTTCAATTAGTTATTTTTGTTTATAATTAAGTCTGCATGGAAAATTTATTAATTTATTTATTTGTATATTTTGTCAGTTCCAAATGTCTTTCCTGTGGACTTATTTGAACACATGTGGGTTGTGGATCGACTAGAACGCCTTGGAATTTCAAGATATTTTCAACAAGAGATCAAAGAATCTGTGAATTATGTGTCAAGGTACACACAGAATAAGTTCATTTACAATTTGCAAATACTTGAAAAAAGTGTGAACATGAGAAAACATACCTGCATTGTCTTCTATATGATTATTCACTTGATAAATGTAATTTAAATTTTTTAGATATTGGACTGAGAAAGGTATTTGCTGGGCAAGAAATTCAGAGGTTCAAGATATAGATGACACAGCAATGGGATTTAGATTGCTTAGGTTGCATGGCCACCAAGTTTCACCCGGTAAGTTGAAAGATTTCACCACATTATAAAGAGTAAAATGAGAAATTAAGGTAATTGATATTTCAATTTGATCATAATTTATTATACTACATAATACAAAAGTTGATGATTTTTTTTAATTTCTTGCTTCTGATATTGCTTGCTATAGTTATATATGATCTTCACAAATGGATAAATAAATGTTTAAGTTTGATTGCTAATTGGCAGATGTGTTCAAGCATTTTGAGAAAAGTGGTGAATTCTTTTGCTTTGCCGGACAGCTAAATCAAGCCGTTACTGGCATGTTCAATCTATATAGAGCTTCGCAAGTGCTATTTCAAGAAGAGAAGATTCTTGAGGATGCCAAGAATTTCTCAGCCAAATATTTAATAGAGAAACGTGCTGCTAATGAACTCTTAGATAAATGGATCATAACCAAAGATTTACCTGGCGAGGTGAGTTCTAATTTTATTCCTACTGATCTCAAAGTTTACGGGAGCATCTTTCCCCATAACTCTTAAAATCTGAATCCTTCGGAAGTTCACATTCAGACGGGAAAAAGTTTTTCTCACGTCTGGATGTGTGAATCCAAAGAAAATTGTGTTTTTTTGGCGTCTGCATGTATACTTCTGAACGAGGTCAGTTTTCAAGAAGTTGATGTGAATTGCGCTGAATTATGTATAACAAACACTCTGCAGGTGGGTTATGCTCTGGATGTGCCATGGTATGCTAGCTTACCAAGATTGGAGACAAGGTTTTACCTTGAACAATATGGTGGTGAAAATGATGTTTGGATTGGCAAGACCCTTTACAGGTAAAAGATTTACTTAATAGCTTAGAACTAAGTACTAGAGTCTTCACTGTCAGAAAGATTTACTGATTTAGAGTTTAATACCATATGCTTCTATTTTTCTTATAAAAGTTGAATTTCAATACAAATTTAGTCCTGAATTTTGTTTCATGAAGGCATGTGTTCAAAGATATTAATATACAAACTATTTATGTGAATTCACTTACTAACAAATGAAATTACTAAATTTTGATAGGATGCCGTACGTGAACAATGATGTTTACCTCGAGCTTGCAAAGTTAGATTACAACAATTGTCAAGCAATGCATTATAATGAATGGGAAGAAGAAATCCAAAGGTAAGAGTAATAACCACATAACACTCTCTAACATGCTTCACTCAATGAAAGCAATAACTAATGACCATTCGAATATTTGCAATTAAATATCTATATATTAGGTGGTACATGGAATCAGAACTAGAAGGGTTTGGATTGAGCAAAAAGAGTCTCCTAATTGCTTATTATGTAGCAGCTGCTAGCATATTTGAGCCAGAGAGATCTCTAGAGAGACTTGCATGGGCTAAAACAACAGCTTTGCTGCAGACACTGGAGTCGAATTTCAAAGATGATGAAACTAAGAGTTCTTTTGTAGATCAGTTCAATAAATGCATTAATGGAGGAGTCTACTCAATCAAGTAAACAACATATCTTTCTAGCAATTATTGTGTATACTAATTAATTTGTGTCTTAGAATTTGAGTTGAGTCTAATTCATGAAGTTAGTAGTTACCATATATCAGGCATATCTAGTATTATTTTAAATTTGAACTCTAATTAAATAGATCTCTGTAGACATTAAATTTCACCACTGATGCAACAAAATGTGTTTTAAATATGAATGTGTAATTTTTTGCAGGGGTTTAGACAAGAACAAGAGAGAGGAAAAACTCATGGGAATTTTGCTGACAACCATTGATCACCTTGGCCTCCAAATGTTTATGCATCAGAACCAGGAAAATTCTCATTATTTGATTCAAATGGTGAGTAGAAATCCTTTCGAGACTTGTAACTTTATATATATTTATTTCTAAATGTAACTTCGTTTGAACACAGCTAGAGCCAAGTTTCAGTTAAATGAAACATGTAAAAGAATGACAAATAGGAAGAACTTTAGAATTTTTCCTAAAGATTTTCATTTTGTTTTTTGATCAGTGGCAAAAGTGGTTCTCAAGCTGGCACTATGAAGGAAATAGATCCAAAAGAGAAGCTGAATTACTTGTGCAAATCATAAATTTATCCGCTGGATATTGGTCGAAAGAAGTACAGCTCAACCCTGAGTACCAGAAACTACTTGAAGTCACAAACAGAATCTGCACTGGCCTCCGGAATTACCAAATCAACAAGGTTAGTAATGAATACTAGTTTTTATGCTTAGAAGTGCATGTTTGGACCGACAGTCAGTTTTCAGAGTCATAGTTTGCTACCGTAGTTTTGGCAAACATTATACTTTGAAACTTTAACGAAATCAATGTGTGACCATGATTTTGCCAAACTCGCTGTAATTACAAACATGCACTAAGATTCAGAAAGATACTTAAAGGAAGCTATGATATTGCACAGAAGTTAATCGATGTTTATAAAAAAAGTAAGTTTCGCAACTATCCAAAAATTATACAAGTTGCATGAATAAGTTGATAAATTTAAACTGTAATTAAAAATTTGAAGTGCATGGCTATCGTGACTTGGCTCATTCAACACTCCAACATTTAGATCCTGAATTTTTGTACATTTATGTTATTGTCAGGCACATGCTGGTATCAATACAGCCGAGATAGAGTCAGAAATGCAAGAACTTGTGCAGTTGGTGCTACAAAATTCTCCAGATGGCTTGCATTCAAATATCAAGAATTCATTCCTTGCGGTGGCCAAGAGTTTTTACTATGAAGCATACTGTGACGCAGAGACCATTTCCTCTCATATTGATAAAGTTCTCTTTCAAAAAGTTATCTGAAACAACTAGTAGCAACTAGTAATGTTTCAAAACAGGTGTCACAATTCATTATTTTACCATGTTATTTTTCTTCTAGACTTGTTTGGATTTAAACTTTAAATAACCAAGATTGGATATCCCATGTTTGATGTCAAATGGACAATCTTCTAATATGTCGCTTGTTGTTCAAGTATTGAGTCTCTGAATCAAATATTGTCTTGTTCAAACTACTTCGTAGTATAAACTAACTTTGGTCACAAGATGTTACGTTTATGAGTGGGGGAAAAAAGAAATGAGTGACAATTATTGTCAAGGCTAAAAAAATTGCAAGTGTATGAGATAGTAATGAGATACGAATAATTCAGGGTATAACATTCTTGAAGCGCAAGAGATGCATCAACAGGGTTAAATAACTTACACGATATTGAACAAAGTTACTAGAACACAGAATTCACCCAATTGGATTTACATATGGTTCAACAAATTGTCTCATGAGATGAATAAACACTTGGAATACAGTTTTCAATGGTTTATGAGATCTAAGATACTAGTAACAATTATAAAATGGTTTTCATTTTCTAAAGCAGAAAAAGATACAAACAATGGACAACTTAAAGAGAATTCTCGAGTGTTATAGTGATATAAATATATGTGCTTATTGTTCAACAAAATCTTCAACAAGTTCTACACAAGTAATTCTCAACCTATGAAAAAGATAATCAATAAATAGATTTTTTATGTGTGTGACTAAATACTATTCATTTGTATTTGTGATTATAGAATAATGTCTCACAATACCATTAATAATATTTTTTTTCCTAGACACTACAACGCGAGAACTTTGGCAACATTTTCAAGAGAAACTCTTACTTGGCCATAAAACCAACACCTCACATTTAGGCACACACTTATGAAGCTAAAAAAAAATTAAAAAGGAAATGATTAAAGTGATATTGATTGATGTGACTATTTTATTTATCTTTTAATTTTTTTTTAATTTATGTGTCTGTGCCTAAATGCTTGTGTCTACACAAGACTTTCTCCATTTTCAAATAAATCCAACAAACATTAAAATTGTGCGGACCTTCAAACCATAGATGTAAAATTAATTAATTTAATTTGATGGTTGAAATTAATTTGGGTATGATGAAAGATTTGTCTCACTTATGCATTGTAAAATTGGCTGAAATATATTCTCCATATGCGATATTCATTTATTATGTATGCCTTATGCACAAGTCACATATGAACATGGATAGGGTCAGTCCTAGAATTTTTGGTACTCTGGTCTAACCATTAAATTTGTGTCTTTTTAATTATTTGAATGTCTTTCTTCTTGTATTTTTTTGCAAAAGATTAATTTATATTTCTCCAAAAATATATTTTGAATGGAATTAATCAAAACAAGTTAAAAAGAAATATATCTATCTAAGTACTAACTACCAAATAAAAATAAATTTTTTGGTGCTATTAAAAATTTGAACAAAAGAGAGAATTGGAGATTTGAGTGAATTAGGTCGTCCTTCAATTCGTCTTTAGTTCCTCATATACATCATACACCTTGTTAGCACAAAAGTTTTGCTACATCATCAATTAACAAAATTATTTAACATTGGCGATTAAACAAATAACAAATGTGCATATTATTTTGTATTTAATACTGATACAAAGACTTTGTGACAACGAATTATGAGGCAGAGTCCTCCGTGACATAGAGTCAAGACCAAATTGACCATTTACCTAATTTTGTTCTTAAAAAATTTAAAGGGAAAAACCGATAACTAAAACCGTATCATCATTCATCGCTACACCTTATCTACTTCTCCACCTCGTCGTATTTCGTTACTACCACCAATGGCAACGTTAGAATCAACCATAACTGTATTCACACATCAACGTTTTTCAAATAATAACTACCATTTCCTAGCAAAATCACCAGATTCCATAAAACTCCATGCTTCAACTTCAATCCCTTCTTCTTCTTCTTTTTCTCTTTTCTCTCACAATAACCACAAACTTCACTTTTCTTCTTCTTATTCCAAATCCAAAACACTATGCTACGCTTTACAAGAGGTAACAGAAGCAGCAACAACAACTGAAGAAGAGGAAGCAAAAACAGAGACATTGAACAACGTTCAGAAGAAGACACTCGCTATCTTTAACTTGCCTTGGTCTCTTTCTAAGCGGGATATCAAGGATCTCTTCGCTCAATGTGGAACTGTAACTGACGTTGAGGTTGTTTCAAAATCTTTGTGTCATGTCATGTTTCTTTTAATTTTCAATTAGTTTTTGTAATTCAATAATTTTTTTTAGATTTTACGCTATGTTAATGTTTGCGAGCTTATAGCGGATAAGCTAGCTAATACTCCTATTAGATAAATTAGTATATTGAATTTCTAATGTTTGTTAAAATTAGACTGTGGTCCATAAATCCTAGCTCAACTGACAAAAATAATAAACTTGTTAGGCCGGACGCAATAATCTGGGTTCGAACACTGATTCCTCCCATTTCATAAAAGTGTGGATTCATCTTATTATGTATCAAAATTAAGCTCTTTTATTTATCCCATTTCATCTTATTATTACAATGTTTATGATTATTTCTTGAAATGGTGGATTAATTTTATAAAAGTGATTATTTTATGACATAATTAAGAGTTTGTGGTTAGCATTTGAAGTTGTATACTACATGATTGTGTAATTTGGAGAAATGGGTGTTTGTGTATTATGTAGTAGATTGCAAAGAACAAAGATGGGAAGGGAAAAGGTTATACATTTGTTACTATGGGTTCAGGAGAAGAGGCTCAGGCTGCTGTTGATAAATTTAATGCTACTGTAAGTTGCTTCTATTTTTATTTTATTTTTGATGTGTGTTTGTCTGTTCTTAATGGTGGCTCCAAAATAATTAATCTTCTTAATAATGGACATAGACTGTGCAATGAAAGGATGCTCTAATGTAATAAACCAAAGAATCACATCATTTTGGAACTCTTGGAAGTCATGCAAATATAATTTAGATTTTTTTTCTTTAAACAGAGGAGATAGTCTCAATCACGCATACAAACAGAGGAGATAGTCTCGATCACGCATACAAACAGATATGAGTGGTTAAGATTAACACCTCTAATACTCTTAATTCTGAATCTGATGCGTCCTATGTTTTAGATATTATTCATGTTAGTGTGTTTGTGCTAATGTTGTATCTGGTGTCCACAGTTGTCTTCGTGCTTCATAGTAATACCGTACAGACCTCTTTATTTTCTATATTTGTTGCATGCACTAGTAACTACAAGAGACTGTGAAGTTTAGTTATTTGAGGTCCAGCTGAACATCCTATGCCAAAACATATGTTAATTTGGTTGGGACTATGGCACTATGTAGATTATTACTAAAATGTAAAAACTAGAGGTTAGACAGAGTATGAACGATGATTTCGTTAATGTTTTTCTTCCCTCAAAGAAGTGTGATTTAATCACGTGTTTTTAATGCACGCGACCAGAAGTTCATAACATAAATAATCATATTACCTAAAAGGGATTTAGCCTATTAAAAAAAAAAAACCTAAAAGTGAAGTTATGTCACTCTGCGGTGGCATGTAATAGGATCTCCTTTGAAATGACCATTTTAGTTTCCTTTTTGATATGTTATATCTCTAGCAAAACACTTCCAACAGACTATACTAAGCTCCCGGAATAGAGACGATGCTTTGAAATATCTTAACTAGTGTCCGAAGTTGAATGAAAAATGAATATAAAAATATTGGTTTCCATATCTCATTCAAATTGTGTGTGGCTATAATTTTAATGACATCTAATTGTGTGGTTCAGGAAATATCAGGCCGGATAGTAAGGGTAGAGTTTGCAAAGGGATTTAAGAAATCCCCTCCACCTCCTCCAGCTCCCACTCCTAAGGAAGTACGTTATGTAATCTATGTATCCAACCTTGCGTGGAAAGCAAGATCTACACATCTCAGAGACATCTTCACTGAGAATTTCAAAACACCAGTTTCAGCCAGGGCTGTCTTTCAAACCCCTGGTGGGAAATCTGCTGGGTATGGATTTGTTTCTTATCATACGGAGGAGGAAGCAGAAGCTGCCATTTCTGCTTTGCAAGGGAAGGTAGTTATCATCTCATTGTTCATGGTCACTTCCTCTGCTATTTCTTTACATACGTTGAATGGTTTTCTATTTCATGATTGATCTAAATTTTGTGTGTTTGTCTTTTTGAGACAATTTGATATTAATGGCTTTGAAAAGCCTTGTTGAAAAAAATCTTTAATCTTGAATTGAAATATTTGAAGATTATGCAGTGATAGTATAATTTTTATTTACACAACCATCCAATTTTTTCTCGCCATGTAGCTATTTCCCAGGGTATTTTAGGAAGTAATTTATTAAATGACACCATTGTGAGATATGATTGGAAGATTTATAAAACCGTTTTTACATCATTAGTCTATAATCTTTAAACACTTGAAATTATTTTGGTTTTTGTATCTTTAGGTAGAACTTTAGGTTGCATGTTTATGTTCAAGATAAGTATTTGATGGTTTTCATGAATATGATCACACTCCACATAAATAAGACTCAATAATATTGCTTGGATTTGGATGGCCAAACTATATTTGACTATTTGAGTGTCTAGGTTATAGCTGTATTGGTTTTGTAGTGTTTTGAGTGGTTGGATATATGGTAATAAGAATAGAAATGATTTTACTTATATACGTATACAACCTTTGTGGAGATATAAAGGCTAAATATGGTTGCTTCTACTGACATATCAAAGCACCAATAAACGTCCACCACCTTCTGATTTTCACTTAGCTTGTTACTACTGCCTTTACTTTCCTACATTTATCTACACAAATTTTGACTCTAGTGATCCTTAAAATCAGATTTTCAATTATTGCTTCCCCGTGTTTCTTTTTCATAAATTTGGGTCAGAGTAGTTTTCACTTGCATTGCATCTACTTGCGAAATGTTGCATTTGGGTTGCAATTTCCAACGGTGCTTTTGGGCATTATTTTGAATGATTGTTAAGCTCAGGTATGTAGGTGCCTTAGGAAAATGCTGGTGCATCACAATGACGCTAAGCGTCAATTGAGATAGAAGTGGAATAAACAGTATGTCTTAAACAGATAAATTGCATTTGCATGGACAAGTAATTAAATTATTTGAATTTTGCAATTGTTCATAAGTTCTATAAAATAGATGCTGTAGAGTAGCCTGAATTTCATGTCCAAAGGAGTTGGAAGAAGCATCTGTGTATTCAGGGGCAGAGCTTCTTAGGGATATAGGGTGGCCGCGGTCACGTCAACAATTTTAATGTTATAAACCCTAACCCAGGGAAACTCATTTTGCGTGTCTCCCCAGTACTGCACCCTCCGTCTACCCACTGCGTTTGCGTCCTGTCGTGACCACTCTGTCCCTTTGTGTATGCGCTGCATTGTTCGTGCTCCAACATGTGTCATTGACAGTCTAGCTCTGTGCGCGATGCGCCGTTCTCCCTTTGAATCTGCCTCTCCTCTGCGTGTGCTGTGTGGTTCATCGTACTCCCTCTGATTCAACCAAAACTATAAACATGAAGTTTTTTTTACTAACAAAGCACGTACAGGAAAGAAGGATCAATTGAATTAAATATTACTGGCTCTTTGAGGGTTTTGCTTGGGCAATGCAATTTTTTATGTGCAGCTGATTGTTCTGCCTGCCTTGTTCCTATTGGCGGTATTTCATGCGGTTTTGATGGGAATAGTGTTACCACTTACTCTTTTGATATAGGCTTGAATTTTGCAAACAAGGTGTTTGTTGTGATACAATGAATTTGGTTATGTTGGTTTTGAGTTGAGCACGTTTATGATGATTTTAACATGCTTGCAAGTTGCAAGTGTGTCATGTAGTTGAAAATTGGGTGCATGTGTGACTAATTCGGCTATGGTGGTAAGAATGTGGGCTTGGTGGATGCATCATAAGGAGTTGGGAGGGTCTGCAATATGCCAGTGAAAGGGAAAGCATTGAGTAATAAACAATTGAGGCTTATGGAAAAGGGTGTGGACATAGGGTTGGATAAGTATGTTTTAACTTGCGCTACAGTGATGGTGTTATCTTCTTAGTGTTTTCCTTTTACTGTATGGTAATTTTTTCCTTTTATAGAAGAGAAATGGCACTACGGTGAACGAGGTAAACATATAGTTTGCTAGTGCAGCGGTGACTAGTTACTTTAATTGAGCTGAGAGGATAAGGTGTGTGTATGGATTTGATATAGTTATTGTATAGGAGGAGTTTGGTAGTAAGTTTTGAGTCGACTTATTAAGAAATTCAATGTTATGGTGTTATGTTATCTATGTATTAGAGCAGATAGGAAATGTAGAAACAATGGGTGATACATTCTTGTATTATAGTATGGAGCTCACTTTACTTGTGTACTGAGATACAGCTCATGCCTGAAAGCATTGTGTACTAAAGCATGCTATTTGTGGTAGCTATTATATTTAATAGAGTAATGCTAGCAACACTCTCTTTTGAACACCACCTCAAATACTCACTCATTGGTTTAAATCATTGCGAGTTTACACTTTGAAAATTGAACCCCCACAAAGTGGTGGGACATACATTGATTTCATCCAATAAATGAGTGAGTGCTAGAGAGAGTGTTGAAAAGTGAGTGTTGCTAGCATTCCTCTTTAATATATTTTTCCTCTTTAACAAAATGCTTGCAAGTAGATATTATTTGTTGAGGATGCATGATTTCTTGTTTGGTTGAAATAAAAAATCATATGAATAGGCTTGTCTTTAAGGTGTTTAAAAGATTTATTTAGTATGCACTTAGATGTGAATGTAGCATGCTTAATTTTTATTTGGATTGTGGAGGTTCATTTTTATACACAACTTGGCACCCCCAAGTGTGTTAGTGAAGCTCCGTCATTGTGTGTATTCCTATCTGGTTTCATTCTTTACTTATTTCAGCTTTTCCTCTTGTCTGTTTGTTCTGAAGTTACAGTTGAACTGTCTTCAACTGTATAAATGGGATTGTTTCATTCTAAAGAAAGTTATTTATCTGTTACCTATCCCTTTGCAGGAGTTACTGGGACGACCACTTCTCGTAAAAATAAGTGAAAAGAAAACAGTTAAAGAAGCTGGAAGTGAAGAAGTTGTTGAAGAGAAAGTTGACGACGCTCAACCAGAAGTTGTTGAAGCGAAAGTTGATGACGCTCAACCAGAAGTTGTTGAAGCGAAAGTTGACGACGCTCAACCAGAAGTTGCTGAAGCGAAAGTTGACGATGCTCAACCAGAAGTTGTTGAAGCGAAAGTTGACAACTCTCAACCAGAAGAGTCATAAATCCTAATTTTTCATTCACCGATCGTGGGACATGGTATGTGGATTGAGAAGAAACCTCTACCAGCTGGAGTTTTACCTGATTACCTCATGTATAAAGAGATATGAAGGATGACTTCTTGTATTCACAATATTTTTCAATTAGGTTGAGTTTGACATACTTTAAAATGTGGGTAAAGTTTAAGAAGTGTTTACATATAATTTTCCCTATAAATCTCAATTTGGATTTTTTCCAGTCCCATGTTTAAGGGTATGCGTAAAGTGATATAAAACTCTAAATATTGTTAATTAAGAGTTCAAACCTTGTGTACATTGAGGCTAGCAATTAGGTTTTTTCTTTTTGAAGCCATGGATCTCAAACTTGTACGCCATGTCTCTAAAATCTGAAACTTTTTTATAAACCCTTGAAATCCAGTGCCAGTGTTAGTGTTTTAGCTTCCATGGTCACTATTTCACTGTGATGATTAGATTTCACATTTCATGTTAAAATCCAAGAACCACAACCAGCTTATGAAGTAAAATATTATATCTCCCTACGATAAAGTTGTTGTCACGTGACTAAAATGCCACGGGTTCAAGTCTTAGAAACAGCTCTTTGTGCAAAAAATTAAGGTAAGACTGCTTGCAATACATAAAAATGGTGAGACCTCTTCCCAAAACCTATGTATGCAGGAGCTCTAGTGCACCGAATCACCCTTTTATGGATTCATGGCACACTACCTTGATTTTGATTTTGATTTAAGAGGTAACATTTGAAGTCAGGGCAATCATCATCATAGAATAATGTTTTGCCGTAGCTTTGTCCAGCATTTTGTGCAAATAAGAGCTTTTATTGGAGTGTATAATGAAAAAATATTCATGTGGGACCACCTGAATTCCAAACATATTTTAAGACTGTCTACTTGCCTTGATTTCACATCTTCTATTGCCTAAAACCGTAATTGAAGGAAGAAAGTTGTTTGTCTATATATGAATATGAAAATTGAACAATAATCACCAAGTTCATATATTATTTGATTATGATGATGTCTTATGTATGTCTCCATGTTGAACATTTGAATGATTATTGTGCAATCTGCTTTTAACAGAATTAAACACTCATTCTAATTTGCACAATTTGCCTTTATTATGAAACTTCTTATAAAATCATATATTAAAACATTTGTAACCAAGTTCTTATGTAGTAACCATTATACAGAGAAAGAATGAATAAAAAGGAGACTCATGACTTCAGAACCAAGTCCTATTACTAAAAAAGTGATTTGAAGGTATAAAAATGAGGGATATCTTTTATTTCTGCTGTTGTCAAAAGACTCAAAAGGGATTGGATCATGACCTTATATGCTTTTGTGCATATGATTATGTCTCTGCATAAGATGAAAAAGGGTCATAGTCTAAGGCATTATGCTAGCTCATCATTCAACTTAATGATTTCAGCACATGATTCTAGTATACTTTTTAGATAGAATCTTAGAGAACCAACTTTATTACTTATTTCCAGGATATTGATATTCCTTAATTCTTTTCAATAAATTTTTCTTAAAGTAGACAATGTGAATGTATCAAAGTATGTCAAACATGATAATTAATTTGATTTTCATTATTATGTGAAATATGCCCCCACTTTGGAGAAGTCCTATATTGTATGAAGCCACTTGAAATATTATATTTTGTTAATGGAGACCATAAAATGGCTAGATACAAAGGTTCAATTATTCTAACCATATATATAAAATGCAAGGTATCATTCGATTTGGAATTTCCTAGATAAACTCAAATCTAACAAAATTGTGTGGCTTCAGAGAGAAGAAATTGAAGTTGAAAAGAGAAGAATAGATTGCTCAAGCCTCAAGGTGTGAGTAAAATATATATTGGTTGATTAGGCGATACGTCACACCTATATTTGACTATAATAACTTGCTTTAAAATGCATAATATCTGTTATTTACTTCACCTTTATTCCCTCAAGAACATATTCTCACAATCACAAGTTGACTAGCTACATAGTTAAGGTTATCTCATATGCGTAAAGATTATGGTTGTATTGTAAATTGGTATTTTTCGTTGAGAATAGTTTTGATGCAGTGTCAATTGTTCACAAACCATCGTTTGTATGACTTTTAAGTTAAATATGATGAAAGTTAAACTTTTTAATTGATTTAACGGTTATGACTGACCGAAAAGTGTAAAAGATATTTACACTGTCAGGGCATATAATATAATATAATATTAGAGGATTATAATTTCCATTGTAAAGTAAGGTATAATTATTGGAATATGCAAGTCCTACTATAGTCTAAAATATATACATATACTAGCTATACTTCCTAACAAAATACCACACCAACTTAAGTTAGAGTTTAGTAAGAGTATAAATATGTTTTATATAAATGGCTAATCATATTTTATCATTTATTTTTCTATATAAACTTATTTTAAAAAGCACCATGTTAATGTGACAAATTTGATAGTAAAATATAATTAGACATTTCTTTATAGAATTTGTAAAGCCAAGTAGGCAATAACATCATAATGATACATATTAGCCTGATCTGAGTGATGCCTTGAAGCTGAAAGCAAAAAAGTCTTCCAACACATCCAATTCTGTGTGTCAGATATACAACTAACTTGACAGGAAAATTGGCTCCACAGCATAACTAGACACACATTAAATGAAGTTCTTTAGCTAATTTGGATGTCACTTTATACAGGCCTTAAATGTCTTGCTTGGTGGGTTCCAAGTGTGAGTGATTATGTCTCACATCGACTAGGAATGGTGGAAACATTGAATATATAAGAGAGGGGACCCATATATCTAATGCCTTAAGGTTTTGGGTAAGAGTGTGATGTCTGAATATTGAACAAGTTTTTGGTTTTAATTATCGGTTTTTGCGTCCTGATAACTCCGAGTTAAGTCACGAGATAAATAATGTTCGATAAAAGATTATATTCCAATCATGATTTAAATTTAAATTCTCTCAAATGATTAAAAGAGCTTTTT
>Ga0228711_1002204_pt1 | contig 29764 bp, 25 predicted proteins | sample MedpolnodulmetaG_2_FD_177996 | JGI IMG/M metagenome (GOLD analysis project Ga0228711, IMG submission 177996) | Root nodule microbial communities from Medicago polymorpha collected in Santa Monica, California, United States - brown nodules | ecosystem: Host-associated > Plants > Roots > Nodule... | reverse complement strand
GCAAAATATTTAAATTTAATTATCATTGACATTTAAATTATAAAGAAATGAATTAATTTTTCTTAATGATGGTTCAAAATTAATATATATCATAAAAATATTTATTTATGTTAAAATAGATTAAAATATAGTGCATATTTAATTATTAAGGGAGGGAGTTTTAATTCAAGCATCTTATAAGGGAGGGGAGTATAAATTTTATTTTTCAAGGGAGGGAAGTGTATATTTTAACATAAGAGAGGAGGAGAGTGTAATTCAAACATCTTTGAGGGGAGAGGAGTGTAATTTACTCTTTATTTTTCAACACACAAATTATTATCTCTCTTCAAAAGAGCCATGTTTTGTCGTATAATATTTAGTATATGTTGTACTGTTCTTTCAAGTACCTGTGTAATTTTAAAATTAAAATATCAATTTTTTAGGGCAAAATTAATATATCATATATTATTAAAGTATTTATTTTTTTAGAGCATATATTATTAAAGTATATATTATTATTAAATTTAAAAAGACCCACCTCAAATTTTTCTTTAAGTCTCAATAATTGATAAATTTACATAAATTCTGCAGATGAAAACAAATGGGAATATGCCTTTATTCCCCTTCACTAAAAAACACTTATAGGAGTGCCAAAACATAGTTTCGATCTCAATATGGAAAAAATATTGCGTGAACGTAACTTTGAAAACTAGGTGAGAGCACATTTTTTACATGAATTTTTGGCTTTGAAATCCATATCCCTAATAGGACAGGTGCTATATATACCCCATTCTGTGTTTACACATGAAAATAGATAAAATACCAAAGAAGTGTGTAAGTGTTATGAATGATGTTTGAGTATAGAATTTTTAATTTTTTTAATGCTGAATATAGAAAATAGATAATGACACAATTATATAATCTTTTCTTGTACGGTTGTGGAACATGTGGTAATTGATGATGGGTTCAAAAAAGTGTAAGAGTCCCCTTACTATTTTTACTAAATATTAATAAAGTTACCCTTTTTTAAATAAACTGAAACTTACTCTTTACCAAAAATTGCAAGACCTTTAAATGCTTTTTATGATAAGAAAGACTTTTAGGCTTAACCACAATGTGCAGATGGACTTTGTTTGTTTGAAATTAATACAGTGGTTTCCAAATGTAAAGGAGGCCAAAGGGGTGTGAGCAACCATAAACAAGAAATAATTATGAGTCCCTCAAAAAAAAAAAATTATGAGATTGATAATTTATGAGATTGATTGTTTATACTTCTTCTATTCTAAAATATATATCGTAGCTTTACGATGTAAACTATTTACTTAACTTACTTTGACTATATTTTTAACTTACATATAAATAAAGATGTTAGCATGTAAGATGCTGTTCGATTTGTCTCGATAAATATTTTCAAAATATTGAATTTTTATAATTTTTTATTATAGATACTCAAAAATATCAACGGCCAAAATTGTAATTTAAAACAAAAGACTGCGTCATGTAGTTTAAAAGGAAGAAGTATTTCTTTTTTGGGTAACTTGACGAAATGACAAAACCATCATAAACTCACACACACAAAGTGGAGGTGCTGGAGTCCTAACCCCGATGATGACGTTCGGCCTAACAATTTTGGCATACTTTCAGCCGAGTTAGAATTTACGAGACTCAAAAGAAAAAAGAGTATTATTATTGAATTTATAAACAACTTTTTCAACTTGAATCCGAACTTTTATTCGCCACATTACGAGAGACTATGTCTATTGCTAGAACCAAGTCTCATTGGTGTTGTATGTCTTACTCATAGTGCAAGCACCGCAATAGACCTATTTTTTTGGATCGGAGCGTAACAAACGATCAACTTATTTCAAAGGTTAAACAATGCACTGGACGCAGATAGCAATTCTTATCTTGGACAGAAGCCTAAAACTATTGTTTTAGTTTCTTATCCCTTGGGTTGGGCTCAAGCCTGTATTTGTACATCTCTATAAACTTTTAAATGATTTAGGATATTTGTAAAAAAAAATAAAAAATAATTGAAATAATTTATACCATACATACAAATTTATGACTAAAATTTTTTATTCAATGGTATAACACAACCCAAATGCACTGATAATTTGGATATATAAAGAAAGTATATGAATTTGGGTAGACTTTTCCTCTTTTCAACTTTATTTAACGTATTTTATTTATTATTTTATCCTTGTTATATAATATTACTTAAATTATTAATTAAAAAATATTTAAATCCCATTAAAATAATAACAACCTCACTACAATAGAAACAATATTATCTATAACAATGTATAAAGAAAATAATAGATTTTGGGTTAGATGATTTATTATTCCAATTATAATTTTGAACAAATTTTCCTATAATAATGCTATATTGATGATTTCGTTGAAAAAGATAAAATTTTATATTATATTTGTTATATCGTAAATGTAATTTAAAAAGATAAAATTTTATATTATAGTTGTCAAAAAGAAATTAATGAGTTTAGCAAATATATATAAGAACAGAAAAGGGTGAAGTGACCTTTCAAAAAAAAAAGAAAAGGCTTCACTTTGATCACATGGCAATCATATCTCTGTCATTTCTGAATTTGATCACATTATGTTTTATAATAAAATTCCTTAAATAAGAAGCTCAAAGGTGAGTAAACTAAAGTCTAAAACATGAATGAAGAAAGCTATGTCTTTTCATTTTTATCTTTAAGTGAACTATAAAAGTGTTTATCACAAGATAACTCATGAAATTAAGATGAAATCAAAAGAGTTGATACATGCTTATGTTGTGACAAATCATATGGAAAGAGTAGTGTGTGTGTGTGTGACAAATCATATGGAAAAAGTACTATATATATCTTGAAATAATAATGCTATGTATAATGTAGGCACAATACTTGAAAAACGATCCAGATTACCTGAGTTGCAAAAAGAAAGAATGCAAGAAAGAGCTTAATGGGAAATGCATTGTGACAACTTGTAGTGGTTCAATAAAGTTTCATGTTATCAACATAAGAAGTGACATAGAGTTTGTCTTCTTTACTGGTGGGTTTCTCAGCCCCTGCCTTGTTGGAAGGTCCACTCCTTTAGGTTTTGCTAATCCTAACAAGCCACTTTATGGACATCTCTCAAGCATAGATTCAACTGCTACATCAGTAAGTACCATATATTCTCAAATACATGGTTTTAAATAAAAGTCCGCGGCTGCTTTATTTTTTTTGCCGCCGAAACCAACTTATAAATGATTGGTAATATGATTGGCGTTGCAGATGAGATTGACATGGGTTAGTGGAGACAAGGAACCTCAGCAAGTCCAATATGGAGATGGTAAAACAATAACTTCAGAAGTCACTACTTTTTCACAAGATGATATGTGCAGTGAGTAATAGCTTCACTTTTTTCCAAGTTCATATGTATCAGTTTCATATATGTTTCTATATATAGTAGTTTACTTAATCAACTTAGTGAAATAAGACATTCTACGCGGTTAATCGATAAGAAATGTAGGCAAAATAGTAGCTATATCTATAATTATTTATTTCCATCTTGAATTGACAGGTTCAGCGCTGCCGCCTAGTCCTGCTAAAGATTTTGGCTGGCATGACCCAGGATTCATCCACTCAGCAATTATGAAAGGACTGAAACCATCAAGTACCTATTCCTACAGATATGGAAGGTATGAAGCTTCCATGATAGATGCTTTCATGACATATAGGAAGATTATTTTGTGATGAATCTCTGTCAAAGTTAAAATGGTATGAAACAAATTGTGGTTGCGCTCGCGGTTGCACTTATACGGTGAGCCTTAATATTGCAGAAAAATGCAGTTGATGCAGCCGTAATTGTAATTGAAATGTTGATGCGGAAACTTCTAAAACCTTAATATTGCAACCACAATTGCGGTTGCAGACTTCAATTTAGAAACATGGCTAGACTATTTATTGAAATATTAGTTGTACAATTAAATTCCAAATATTTGCATTTAAGCACAAAGTATTGCGAGAAATTGCGATTGTGCTCATGAAATAATTTGATTTTGTTCTGATGATGGTCTAGTAACTCGGTTGATTGGAGTGAACAAATCAAATTTTCTACTCCACCTGCTGGAGGATCAGATGAGCTCAAATTCATTTCATTTGGCGATATGGGAAAGACCCCTCTTGATGCTTCAGAAGAACACTACATTCAGGTAAATTACGATGTCAAATGAAATAGCATGTAGTATATAATGCATGTTCGGATAAGACATTAGGATTGGACTAATGGTAAACTATGGAGCATTGCCACAAACAAATACACTGGCACGACACTAACACGTATACTAAAGTAAAAAATTATTAAAAATGGAAATAATTGAATGCAATTGCATGTGCTGGTGTCATGTCAGTGTACTACACCAACACGGACACTGAACACATCTTCAATCTGAAGTGTCTATCCTACATATTGGTGAAATATTTGACTATTTTTGATGGATTTCATTGACCATATATATTGATCTTGTTTTTCTAACAGCCAGGAGCTTTATCAGTTATCAAAGCTATAAGTGATGATGTGAATTCCAACAATGTAAACTCGGTGTTTCACATTGGAGACATAAGCTATGCAACTGGCTTTCTAGCAGAATGGGATTTCTTCATGCACCTTATTAGTCCTGTAGCTTCAAGAGTTTCTTACATGACAGCAATTGGGAACCATGAGAGGTATTGAATCCACATGAATGATAATTCTGTCCGATGATTTTACAAAAAAGTTCCAAAAAGTCATGACTATAAATTGTTTTCTATATTACTCCAAGACAAAAGTATTCTCTAAATTTTGACAACTCAGAATAAATCACCATTTTGGTCTTTTAAATTGTAAGGATCGGTCAATTCAGTCTTTTAAATTTACAAAATAACAATTTAGTACGGCTAACAAGATATATCTTTATATAACATATCATTACTGAACTTGTTCTTATTTATACTCAGAGATTATGTAGATTCTGGTTCAGTTTATCGACTTCCTGACTCTGGTGGTGAATGTGGAGTGCCTTATGAAACATACTTTCCGATGCCAACTTCAGCAAAGGATAAGCCTTGGTACTCTATTGAACAAGCAACTGTTCATTTCACAGTAATATCTACTGAGCATGACTGGTCACAAAATTCTGAGCAGGTAAAATAAAAGAAATCATAGTAATTTTTCATTTCATATATTTCTAGTTTAAATAAATAATTGTGCACATCAAAAAAAAAAAAAAATGAGATAATGTAATTTTTCTCTTGTAGTATGAATGGATGAAAAAGGATATGGCATCAGTTAATAGAAAACATACTCCTTGGCTAATCTTCATGGGGTAAGTAATTTATATAAAGTTTTAAAAACCAATTTGAACATCAAACTGACGAGACTTCTGAATCATGGTTCAACTGAATTAAACCACTCGAACCGGGATAAAACCAGAACTGGACCTTGAAAATAACTGAACTGTAGTAAAGGCCGGTTCAAGATTCAAATGGATAAACCATCTGGTTCGGTTCAGTTTTTTTTTTGTAGCAAAGATAACTTTATTGAAAAAGAAGGAATTAGTACAAATGGTACTTAATCTAAACAAATGAGATTAAGTTCAAGTAGTACTTACCCCTCTCAATACAACGAATGCAAGGCCCCCGACAGAATTAAATTACCTATTGATACAATCTAATGGAAATTTGTACCATTCGTAGTAGATACATGGAGTAACCTTCTTACTCAGTTTTAAAAATATTGTTCTCAACTTCACATATTAAACCTAACATTTGTATATACAGACATAGACCAATGTACACTTCAACACAAGGAATTCCTTCATCTACAGATCAGAAGTTCGTTGAAGCTGTGGAGCCGTTGTTGTTTGAGAATAAGGCAAGAACATCAAGCTCGTTGAACTTGGTTACTTATAGTTCCTTGTATAAGTAGCTAACTTGTGTATTGTGAACTGACATGAAACAGGTTGACTTGGTTCTTTTTGGCCATGTTCATAACTATGAGAGAACTTGTTCCGTTTATCAGAATAAATGCAAAGCCATGCCTATAAAAAATCAAAAGGGAGTAGACACTTATGATAACAGAAATTATAGTGCTCCTGTGCATGCTATCATTGGCATGGCTGGTTTCACCTTAGACAAATTCTCAATCGATGTAACTAATTTTACCTTGATCACTTTCTTTTCTATACTCATGGTTTTAAATATTGTGGCAACATATAGATGATGCAACGCAATTACGATTACTATGTCATTGCAATGACCTCAAAATCCTTTATACGGTGGCTGCAATTGTGATTGCAGTTAGGACTATGCTTATGGTTTTCTTACTAAGCAATGAAATTTGTATGTTCTGTTGCATTGGCAGGCTGAGAGTTGGAGCCTTAAAAGGATTTCTGAGTTTGGTTATTTAAGAGCACATGCTACTAGGAATGAATTAAACTTAGAGGTTAGTATTTAAATACTTATTTTCCAAACTCAAAATTATCATTCCTTGTTTTGTAATTTATCATATTATATTTAAGTTTGTGATTTTGTGCACTTAGAATTACTTGAACCTTCATTGCAGTTTGTGACATCAGATACAAGAAAAGTTAAGGATAGTTTCCGCATAACAAAGTAAAAGCTCACTTAAGGAAAAAGGGAGGAACAAATATAGAAGTAGAAGGTCTAATAATTTTAAAGAGTATTATAACTGCAAGTTTCTTACCTTTAATCTTTTGATATCAAGTAAGTTATTGAAACATAGTATGGAAAGCCTAGAATCAAATTATTTGGTGTTGAAACAATCTGTCAATTAATGTACACATAGTTCGTTGAACTTCACAGTTAAACATCTATTCACAGCCACATATAAACTTTGGAAAAAAGCAAAAAGCTCTTGGTGGTAAAAACACAAGTCTTGAATCTCAAGGTTCCGAGTTTCAACCTCGTTAGTCTCTTTGGAGAAAGGTAAATATAAATTCGACAGTAAGTGTTCTTTGAATCGATGATCTTGTCACCCAAAATTAAACGAAAAAAAGAAGCGAAAATGACTATAACCAACCTGCAAAAGATGATTTTATTGTCCAAAAGAAACAAGCATCATTTACATCGCTCAGAAAAAGAACTTACTCCCTAAACATTCATAACGTTCCCTCCCTATATTTAGATGTGAACTTATGACAACAAAAAACACTTATATCCCAACAATTCACATAATGTAACTTCCAAGAATGGTATTCAACAACTCAAAATTGTATCTCTATTGGCCATTTGTACATGTCCTCAACTGAAACAGGGATGTAGAAAGTTAACAACCCCGTCTCCGACTCATAGTTGAAGTCAGTTTCACTGTCACCCACCACACACTTCACTGGCTTCTGAGAGGAGTAAACCCCAAATCTTCCACTTCCCCTAACTCTAAGGCTGGCAGATGCTGTTGCTCCTTTATGGATTTCAAAATGTTCTACAGCTCCTCCTGTGTTGAGCATGTCCAATAGCCCTATTGGTGCAAACGAAATACCTAGTGCGATTTCCTGTCAAGCATTAATTCACTCAGCATATCATATATACATCAAACCAAAAATCAATAATGAAAATATCATTTTGATCAATAATCTAATACTTGAGACCAAGGTTTCTCCGCAAAAAAATACTTAGGATCAAAGGTTTAAACAAGTAATAAATGCAACCATTTGAGTTGTAACATCATAAATTTTGATGTATTTGAAACCACAACGCAACTACAAATATAGGCCGCATTAACCATATTTAATCTTATTTTTATTCTATTTTATCTATCACAATTACAACCGTTACCTTGATTAAAACTATCTTAAGCCTTACCTTGATTGGATAGAAATGAAGAAGCTCATACTCTAAAACTTTAAGAGTCACTGGCAACGAAGCACCTTTTGGTAGCCGAATTATGTCACCTAAAATGTGGATGCGAGTCAGTTTTAAATTTTAATAAAATTGAACAGAAACATTTAATAAAGACATGACAAACTTCAATAACCGACACAGTAACATCGCTATTGAATTAAATTACCAGATCTGTAGAACCAAAAAAACAAAAAGAATTACCTGATCTGTAAGCATAGACAATAGCATCCCCGTTCCAATCAGCACCAGCAACTTGAGCAATGAGGTCAACATCAGAGGTACAAACAGAGCCACTAAGTGTGCCAGGGGTTTCACAATGAATACGGTTTTTCTTCTCTATCTTGCACCACCCAGCACCTTGGCAGTTAAATACACCAACCACTCCACAACATTTGTTCAAATTCCATATCTTAAGCAAGCTGCAATGTGAGACATTCATTATAAATTAAAGTAAAATTCATTTTAACTTTACAACTTTTTCCGAGAGGAGTTGGACTCCGTCTCTTAGGTCATACGGTCAAACTTTTACTAAGGAATTAACACCTCATGGAGAACTAAGAACTACTCAGAAGCAGGGTCTGATAGAAAAACATAAGATTTAACCAACCTAGTTCCATCTCTTGCTGGATCAACAAAGAGAGAGTCAAGAGTGGGCCGGGCTGGTAACTGAGCACGGAGAACTGAGCCATCAGGAAGAACCAATTTCTTTAGAAGATCGAAATTGTGCATTCCTGGTTTATCACTATAAAAACAAGAAAAACCATATCATCATGATATTAATAATACGTACTATTATGTATGACAAACTGTAGAAAAAGAACTGTTGAATGTCACTATACCTGACATAAATAGGACCTCCACTGATTGCACGAGCTGCAGCATGATACTCGGCCGCTGGATGTAAACTCTGAAATTACAAATATTCTTCTGTTAACAAGAATATCACTAATAATCGTTAAAAGTCAACTAGTTCATCAAATTATATACTCATATTTTCAATAACATGGAATGTTTCAAAGGAAAATTGCAGATTCACTGACAAGGTATTATTCTCAATTCTACTTACATGAAACATGTCCCAGTCAGGTTGCATGAATTCTCCAAGGAAAATTGAGTTATATGCAACTGACGAAACATGAATAGTGTGAGAAGCAGGATCATGTGGGTAAAAGTCATCAGAGGCTCTCACAACAGCAGTCTGCTTGGCACTATAAAGGCCATCAGTATTGTGACACATGCAGGCAATACATCCATTGTCGCGAAAATTTCGAGCAATAGAGGCCTCAAGTGCTTGATGATAGCTACGTGTGATTGAGACTCTACCACCATGTCCTGAACCAAGAGTCTCGATGATATTTTGCACATCAACCTTCACTCCATCTACTCCACACGAAGCTAAGTAAGCATGGAGCTCATTGTAGAAATCAAAAACCTTCTTCGGATGAACCAGACCTAAGCCATGGACAGCCAAGCTGTCCATGACAACGTCCGGTTGGTTTCCTAGGACGCCCGGAGAATGGGTTGGGTATGCCAAGGAAGTATCATAATGTTCCATTCCAATTGCTGCCGGCTTCACTCCACCCCAATAACCAGCTAGAGCATGCCAAACATAAACATATCTGCCCATCAGAAAATCAGAGTTCAGTACATATAATATACAATAATGCATTTGATAATTCTTCTGTCACATAATATTATATATGTTCCAACAAGTCAAGAACAAAAGATATGAATCATTCGAGATTTATAGGATTTCAGGATCGTAGACCATACTTCACATTGTGAAGTTGCTTTGTTTGGTCCACAACATGCTTCAGACCATTGCTCTCTCCATCTTTTTGAAATTTAGTGTTCTCTTTAATACCAGTCAACCTAGTAGCAAACCTGCAGTCAACAGATTATCTAATGGATCAGTTACACAGCATGAAAAACGTATGCTAAATATCATTATCAGTTTCTTCAATACATGCATGTCATGTATATCTCGATTCAAATAAAAAATAAATCCATCCAATTGATATAAATTTCTAGAATGTCTCTATTTTGTACATGAATCTCATCTTGAGTTCCAATATACTATGATAAATTCAAATTCATTTCTAATAAATAACAGCTTCTAATAAATTCAAATTCATTCTAATAAATAACAGCTTAAACTTAGTGTAGTCGGCCACTTTTTTGTCAAATTATGACTCGAACCTTGAATTGTTTTGAGGTTAGTCGATGATATATTAGTTTATAATTTTTCTATCTCACTTGTTTTTTACTTCAAAATGTTATGTTTGTATTGATAAACATATCTTACAATTCGTAATAAGATTCAAGTAACGATTCGGAAAGCATGGCTTCCGATTCACAATTTAAATCTCAATCTGATAACCATGATAAATATATGACTGGGAAAATCTTACTGTGCTCCTTCTTGTACAGCACAGTCAGCGTCTTTTGGTTTACCCTCAATCTGTTGCCAGCCATCATCTATGATGAGGAACCGTGGAGATGCGCCTCCCTCTGATAAGCTGAAGAAGAAAAACATGAAACAAAACACAAAACTTCAGTAATTAGCCAATGTCTAAATATCATCAAGAATCTCAAATTTCCTTCACTAATTAATCACCTTTTCAAGCCTTCCTCAATACCCTCAGCTGTGACATCGGTATAGAAAGCATCCCACGTGCACCAGCCAAACCAGTCAAGAAAAGACGGCAACTGCATAAACCAACCGATAAAAAGGTTAAAAAATTCATTACATAATGAATAATTGGATCTATGTACGATATTGCTAGGCGAAGATTCTTACTCTTTTTTTCTCACGATGAAGGAAAGTTTGCATATGTTTTTCGACAGCCCTTAATGACAAGCAAAAAAGGATTCAGTAACGCTACATTTGTCAGTAACCAAATGAGAGAAAAATTCTAGCAAATGTATATAATACTAGAAAAAGTTGATAACTAAAACTGATAGTAAGAAATGTAAAATCATAAAATTCATCTGCAGTTTTCTTCCTGAGTTTTGGAGACTCAAAAATTGAAGTTGATTTCACTATAGAACAGTAGAGACGGAAGAATATGAAATTTTCCTCTTTAATTCTGTCACTGAGCTTGAGAGACTCTAAAATCAGAAACCAAATTTTTTTCCTGTCTCTAACTTATACGGATAATTCAAATTTTTCTAGTTGTACATTTCAAAAAGCATTGGCGACCACATAGATGAAAGATCACATAGACAAAAAGAGAAAGACGCCTCACTTGACAGCTTGGTTGATGACTTCAAAGGGATCAGTTCCAGCATGCATGTAGACCATGTGACGGCCTTGATTGGTCTCAACAGTCGGATCTCCTGCAAAACCAAACCACACACCAAAAACAAAATCGTTTCAGTCCATTGGAACCCCTCCATAGTCAATTTCTCCAAAGCTATAAACACCATTTGTTTGATTTAACAAATTGGTGGTCATTGAGATGTTTCTCCATACAAATAGTATTTCCATTAATCATAGCTTCATCTCATTATCCCTTCAAATTTTGAGCATACTTTAATAGTCAACGCCTAATCAGTTTTCATGGCTAAAGAGCATTACTTACCACTTTCAAGGCAAATTTCTATCTCATTTTTGTCATTTCCTTGTAGGACCGCACGGAATTGACCTTCCAATAAAGGAAGCAAGACAGTGTAAATGACTGGAGAATTTTTGCTTTCTTTGATCTCTATAAGCAGGAATTGGGTCTCCAGAGGAATATCCCTCCCACAAGTTCCCACTCTATGAGTCATCCACCATAACTTGAACCGGAAACAACACAAGAATCGGAGATCCCTGTTAACAAATTCAACTGAAATTTAGTAAACTAGATGGATGCTTTTGTTGTGTCAAGCAACAACAACTATACAATAAGCTAAACCATCCAATCTTATTTGGTTTAAATCAAAGTTATCTCGAGCTTAACTGGAAAATTCTCGATCAAAATTTTAACGCTTATATAATTCAATCTCGACGCTTTGCTTGAATAAACAGTTTAATTAAAAGCTTATAACCTAAACAAGTATCATATAATTGGTTATGCATAGATTATTTCTATAACAAAAGATAAAAACAAGTTAAACGGTTTATAAGCTTAAATTATTTTCAACAGCTAATGGACACATCATGTTCAGCTTCCATAAACTCTTCCAAAAAGCGTCACAACTCACAAGAACTTACGTCAATCCACAAGCTCAAATAAGTAAATTTAAACAGACCCTTAATACTACATCATTTCAACTGAATATAACCAATAAATAAGTTATAAATGGTAAAAGAACTTCCTGTAAGACACCAATGGGAAAGACATGGAGGCTTTTGGTGTTGGAAGCTGTTGCACCAATAAAAGCACCAGTCACAATGCCCTTTCCACTTCCTTGAGTTACAACAATGTTGTCTGGAACTCCACTCAGTATTGTCTTCCCATGAACCATCAAATTCCCATCGTTAACCGAAATCTTAGGTGTCACCGTCATGTCGGAACACTTCACTACTGTAAAAAACACATGTCAAAAGTTGACAACCATAAAACTAACTAATTTACTATATAAGAATCCAACACACACACATATATATGATATGTCACGAACATTATATCAATATGAAGATGAAAAAATGTCAGTGGTATGAACCTAGGGACTTATAATGATGATGATAGGTGGTACTAAAGGTTATGCTGGAATTAGAGTGATTCCGATATGGTGGCACACATGAAGGGGGAGTCCTTATCCACCCTGTAGAATATTGTTCTGAAGCTATTGATGTTGTTGTTGTCCTTAGCATGGTCGTTACCTACCCAAATTGAAAACTATACCAAAAAACAAAGAAACCAAATCATTCATCTTTTTTTGTTTTTTTGCCTTTGATGTTTATTATCTTTTATGTAATTGTTTGAAACTTAGGAAAAGAATGAACGTGTTTCTAGACTCAACTATTTCGCTTCATCGTAATCCTATTTGTAAAGTCGGTGTTTCCTGTCGCCGAACCAATAAATATAGTTTTTGTTAACCGATGTCTTAGGACACGGGTTAAGAAATCCAAAAGCAGAACTTTTGTTTTGAAAATATAAATTGTTACTTTTTAAAAATATTTTTTTATTATAAACTTATCTAAAAATAAAATTGTAAATGAAGATGATATCTACTTCTTAATCGATATCTTGGGACATTGTTAAACATTCTTTATAAAGTAATAAGCATGCACGAGAAAACAAAGTAGACGTTCAAACCAAAATATAAATAAAAAAATTATAAGGTTAACTAGTGGCTTAAGGATATGTTTAAGGAAGAAAAAAAAATTGTCAAAAAAATACAAGTTAAAGTCATAACGGCACAATTTATAATGCAAATTCTGCTACCTTTGAATGTTCAAGCAACATTTTAAGTGCATTTGTTAGTATTTTTCAAAAATAAATGATTGGACTTAAATGGTTGAAAAGTTTAATGATTGTGAAAATATTGAGTTCTAATGTAAAGTTGGGTTACAAGTTATTGAGGTAATAATCAATTTGATCCTGGATGTTTAACGAGTAGTCATAATAGTTACTCAATGAATTAAAATTTTAAAATAGTCATCGATTGTGTATTCATTAGTCAAAATAGTCTTTCACGCTAAAACTATTTCTCAATATTCACAATAATTTTTTCATATTAAAATTAAAATGATAATAAACAAGTATTTTAAATGACTGATATGATAATAAATAAGTATATTAAAAGATCAATATGACAATATTAACAAAGTATTTTAATGTCAAATATTTTGATTAACGAATTGCACAATCAAAAATTATTTTAAAATTTTAATACATTATAAAAAAATTATTTTATGAAAAATGAAACTCAAATAACAACAATTATGCTCTTCCAAGAAAACAATTATGCTCACCGCGCAATAAAAAGCTTGCAAACGTGTGCACTCCTCGAATAACATTTGATATTTCTACAAAATCAGATTATAAAGGGTAATAAGCCGCGGTGGGGTTTTTATACCATGTACAAAATGGTAAAGGTCGAGCAAGTTCTAGACCATGGTGGTCTGACATGGTGACACGTAGAATTCATTTTACACAACGAAAATTGGTGTATCACTGTCTAGGAAATGACATGAATTAGAAAAATATTTGAAAATCGTTGTTGACACATCTTGTTAGGATGAAAAACACATGTAAAATACGATAATATCCTTCGGTAGTTAAGTGTCGAGGATATATAAAACCGGCTGCAGTTAACTACCGAGGAAAGCATCGGCAGTTAACTGCCGATGCGTGTTGAACATAAACATAAACAGAAACACAAACATATCAGTTTCAAAACTTCTCCCAACTTCTCTCAAACTCTCTCCAATTCTCACTAAAGTCATTTTCGCGAATTGCAAGCAAATCAACCACACATTATCACAAGTTGTATCAATCATTTTAATGATAATGTTAGTTTGCTTAGGTTTAATTTTTAAAAAAATTAGAGTTGTTTGCATGTGGTTAGGGTTGATTTTAAAATTGACAATTTGATGATTGCATGTGTACTTTATGAATTGATAAATGAATGTAGTTGTTGCCTGTGATGTTTAATGATAATGTGGTTTTGAATGGTGCCAAATGAACACAATTTGAATATGTTTGATACTTTGCACACAAAGTGTTTGATAAAATGCCTCAATGACAATTATATTGATTATTTAGTTAGTTTAGGTTATAGAAATGATGTTAATTATAGTTTGATTAAGTGTATATTGATTATTGATTTTTAGTTAGTTTAGGTTATGAGAATTATATTGAATGATGTTTAGGTTATGATGGAAATGATGGACACAAATTATATTGTAATGATGATTATATTGAATGGTTTTAGGTTATGGAAATGATGTTTATTGTACTTTTAATGTGTTTGATTATGTTTATGTTTAGTTTAGGTTTAATGTGTTTGATTAGGTTATGAAAATGATGTTAATTTTTTAGTTTTTTTGTAGACATGTCTGATCAGGGGCAGCCCATTGATCCATCTAAGATGATTGGTGGTAGGCGTGCTATGACACAAAGCCACCGGAAGGAGAAGGAGAGGCAAAACGCACATATACCGAAGAGGTGTAGAGGTCGGAGGGGGGATGGTTCAGGGACTTCTCAAGCTACACAGCCTGAAGAGTCACAGGTTGTTGACCCGTCCCAGGTGGAGTACCTAAATTATCAGGATCAGATACACCACGATGTGACTGATGGTGGGTATGACCAGGATCATATACCAGAGCAGCAACATAGACCAAACGAGGATGACATTGCAGCAGCGGCTACCCCAGCGGTGTTACCTTCGGAGCCTCCCTTTCTTGGTGGACCAGAAAATATATTTCTGCTGCACTCTTATGTCAATCATGTGACATTGCCGCTTTGGTATAATTCAGACAACGTAAGTGTTATTTTTTTACTTTTTTTCCTTAATGTTAAATTATTTTCTTTATATGTGTGTTTGTTTAATTATTATATTAACTTTTATATGTCTTTTTGTTTAAGTCTTTTCCTTATGTTTAATTATTTTCTTTATATTTTCTTTATTTCAACTTTTATTATTTTCTTTATGTTTAATTATGATTTAAATTGTTTTTGTTATGTGCTTTTTTAAGTTTTACATGTATTATGTCTTAGGTTAAAAATACGTGCGGCAATTTAAATTTGTGATTTTTATTTTTGCATGTGTTAAGTTTTATTTTGTTTAGTCAGATGTTTAAATATGGCTTAATTGCAGTTTTAGCCCCCTAACTTTCCCAAAGTTGCGATTTTGGCCCCTAAGAAAAAAAACTACAAAACAGCCCCCCAAGTTTTGCAACTGTAGCAGTTTTGGCCTCCCAAGGAAAAAAAATAAAATAAAATAACACGTGGCACCTCACTTAGGGTGCCACGTCAGCGTAGACCGAGTCAATATCAGCCTTGGGGGCCAAAACGGCCACAGGTGCAAAACTTAGGGGGCTGTTTTGTAGTTTTTTTCTTAGGGGGCCAAAATCGCAACTTTGAGTAAGTTAGGGGGCTAAAACTGCAATTAAGCCTTTAAATTTTTTAAACTATGTTTATTTTTCTATTATTTCAAGTTCGTAAGATGCGTGTTGTGAAAGCGATTAATCATGGGAATAAGATTTTGAGTCTCGGACGTCCAAACGAGCATCAGAAATGGTTTTGGGATCCGCTTAGGGAGAGCGGATTACATGATTTGGTTTACCTGGGCTACGCCACTATGTCTCATGCTTTGCTGATGACATTATGCGAGAGGTGGCATCCCGAGACCAACACTTTTCACATGCCCTTGGGGGAGATGACTGTGACTTTGGATGATGCCGCATGTCTTATGCATCTTCAGATTGAAGGGCAAATGTTGAGTCATGGATAGAAGATGTTGAGACTTGAGGCAGCGGCACTACTGGTGAGGCACTTAGGTGTGTCGCATACAGAGGCAGAGAAAATTTGCGGTACAGAGTATGGTGAGTACATTAGTTATTCGAAGCTGAAGGAATTATATACAAGGAACCTTGATAGGGCTAACAGATTGGTGGATCCAAAGGAGATGGAGGAGATGGAGAGGGTTAGGAAATTTTGTGTGAGGTGTTATCTTCTATATCTTGCAGGATGTTTGTTGTTTGGTGATAGAAGCAACAAACGCATCGAGTTGGTTTATCTGACGATCATGGAGGACAGCTACGCGGGGATGCGTAATTATTCCTTGGGAGGGATGACACTAGCATACCTATACGGCGAGTTAGCTGAGGCCTGTTTGCCTAAAGACAGAGCTCTTGGGGGAAGCGTGACACTGCTCACTGTAAGAAACTTATTAATGTGAACCTTAACTTTTATTTTTTTGTTATATTTTTCGTGCGTAAAAATTTATAAATGTGATTTGTTTGGTTTGTGTAGGCATGGTTTTTGGCGCATTTTCCTGGCTTTTTCAGTGTTGATCTTAACACCGACTATATTGAAAACTATCCGGTTGCGGCGAGGTGGAAGCTACAAAAGGATCATGGAGAGGGGTTGACATATCACTCATTGCTTGATTGTATTCAACTTGATGACGTATGTTGGAGGTCGTACGAAGAGCACAAGGAGATCCAGGGTTTTGCGAAGGTTTTTTGGTATTCAGGCTAGATTATGTGCGGTGTTCGTAGGGTGTACCGTCACTTGCCTGAGAGGGTTTTGAGGCAGTACAGATACGTCCAAAGGGTCCTAAACATCCGACGGATGTTGTAGAGCTGCTACCTCTTCAAATTGTGCAGGCTTTCATTGACTTCCGCACTCACACTCTTAAGGAGCCCGATTGGGGTGAGTAGGCAGGAGAGCAGACATGGCGTATGAGGGATGGCTTTGTGGTATGGTACACTACAGTGTCTCACCCTCAAATTTTGTCACCTCTTCCAGGAGATCTTCTGAGGCTAGCAAATGAAGAGCAGATCATTGCAGAACAGTGGGAGCGGTACGAGGCGAGTATTTGGGTCAGGAGGTGATGAGCATGACCCCTCAGCAATTGTATGCGGCCTTGCAAAATGTTAAGGAGCAGATCGCGCCGATCATGACCAGGAGGCGAGGCCAGAGGCTGAGGAGGCGGCAACAACATCATCAGCGGGACCAGCATCAGGAGCAGGAGTAGTAGGACATTATGTTTTAGTTTATTACTTGTTTTTAGTTATTCTGGGATTTGTTGGTTGGTTTCTTGTAAATTTTCATGACATTGCGCCTCTTGTATTTTGATGACATATTTCTATGACATTTGTTCGTTTTCGTATCATATTTTCAATTTCAATTATGTTGGTAATTTTCTTTGATTAACTTTATGATTTGGCATTGAAACAATGTGTAAAAATACATGTAACAGGTCTGCCTCAACAACAGGTTCTGCCATTTTATGGCTACAGGACGCATCGGCAGTTAAGTGCCGAGGAAAATAGGAAACCGGCGGCAATTAACTACCGAGAAAAACTTTGCCAGTTAACTGCCAAGAAAATTTAAACCGACAGCAGTTAACTACCGAGGGGTATTACAATCTTTTATATGTGTGTTTCAGCCTTCTGGTATGTGTATACAACAATTTTCAAAATATTTTTCTAGTATAAGCCATTAAATACAGTAATTTAGCAGCTTTTTTTCACTGTTACACCTGTTTTAAAAAATAAGTACCAAAATACCACTCTTTTCAAATCAAGTACTAAAGTACCACTATTTTTGTGATTGAGAAGTGGTGGGACACGTGAATGGCTAGAAAGAGGGTAGTTGGTTGTCTTTTTGTGTAATATTTGTTTTTGTTTTTGTTATCATTTAGTTTTTTAGTTTTTCTTCCTTCTTTGTTTTTTTGTTTATTACGTGTTCTAATTTTTTTTTTCTTTTTTTTTTAGTTTGTACGGTAACTATTTTTTTTTTATTATACTATTCTACTTTTTTTTTTGTGTTATTATATTATTCTACTTAATTGATTAATTAATTAAACTAGATTTTAATTAAATAGTTAGTTATTTAATTAATGATATTAAAGAAAAATGTAAAATAAAATTTTACACATAAAATATATTATAGATTACATTAATTTGGCCTTCCAATACACTACTTATTAAGAGACGAAATTGATATATAACAACAAATCAATTTCTTTCGGAAACATTAGTATTGTTAGGACATTTTTTCTTGTTGTGTCCCTCATTTCGGCAGATACAACATCTCTTTGGGTGTCTACTACTCTCCCTTTGATCTATTTTAGTATGAATTCGAGCGGACAGTGGACGACCTTTCGGATCCCTCCACATGATTGGATTGTGGCACAATTCAATTCCATTATACTCTGGCCAATAGGATTGATGAGGAACTGGTTGAAACTCCTCTTGATAAACGTTGTAAACATATTGTAATGTGTAACAGGGAGACACATACATCATGAAGACATGGTGAATTTTCGAACAAGCGGCTATAACATGTGAGCAAGGATAATGTAATGCCTTAAATTCACCACAATCACACCATTCTTTGTCAAGGTCTACCATGAATGCGCCTGTTGGTCGGCCGCTTGGTGGACGGACTAACTCTTGAACACTAAAAATACTTTGTCCCCGATTGTGAATGTAGACTTGATGAGTGTTTGATATTGCTCGTTCTTTGGCAAGATTATCCATTACTTTATCTGAGTAAATTTTACCAGATGCCATCATTGCTCGGGCCTCACTCCCTCTCTTTACGAAAAGTTCAGTAGATCTGTAATAGGTTGCCTGAACAATTGGATTGATTGGAAGATTGCGCACCCCTCTTAGTACATTGTTCACACACTCAAAAATGTTAGTTGTCATGTGCCCCCAACGTCTCCCTTCATCATATGCTTGTAGCCATTGTTTCTTTGGAATATCGTTGACCCATTTCACAGCATCATCAGACCAATCCATGATTTGATTCCTATAGTGTGTGATGCTTGGTTGAGTCATTGAGTATCCTGAAGGCACAAAAATTAACGTTGTTTAGGACTTCATAATATAAATTATATATGCGCGACAGTATATAAGAAAAATACTAACCCATATTGGTTACTTTTTTTTTCATCTCTGTGTTCTTGAAAGTCCTCATGAAGTTTTGTGCTATGTGTCGAATGTAGAAGACATGATGCCAGTTACTGTTTAGACGCCTAACAACACTTTTGATTGACTCGTATCTATCTGAAATCAAGCACAGATCGGGTTGGGGTGTGACCCACAATCGCAAGCGCTGAAGGAAGAAAAACCATGCATCGGATGTCTCACCCTCAACAATGGCGTATGCTAACGGAATGGTATTGTTCTTCCCATCCTGAGCCATTGCAATTAGTAATATCCCACGATACTTACCATACAACCATGTTCCATCAACTGAAACAACTGGCTTACAGTAAGAAAATCCTTCGATGCATGGTTTGAAACTCCAAAAGAGATGTTTGAAAGTAGCCTTCCCCAAAACAACATATCCATCCTTAATAAAAGGCACCGTTTCAATATCAGTAATAGTTCCTGGAAGATAAGTTTGGAAAGCAAGGAGCCACCTTGGAAGTTCTGTGTAAGAATCCTCCCAGTTCCCGTAAATCATCTCAATAGCCTTTTGTTTTGCAATCCATGCTTTCTTGTAAGTTGTAGTATATGTGTACTTTGATCGTATGTGTGCAACGAGAACTGGAACTGAGATTGTAGAATCCTGCTTTACCATTTGTAGGATGCTTTGGCAAATGAAAACTGAGGAGAGTTGTCAGTGATCTTGTGAAACCATTGATGATGCAGAAGTATGTGGACCATGCAGTTTTGTGATCTTCCAGACATGTGATTTCTTGCTAAGTATAACTCTACATCTCCACATACAATTTTCGTTGGAACAATGGACAACCCATCTAGCGGTATCAGAGTGTTCAACCACAAAGTCTGGGGCCTCATTCATATGGTATTCTTTTATGCACCGTATTGCGATTTCTTTCGTAGGGAATTCCATTCCATCTTGTAAGTTACCAGGTTCTGGAATAAGGTAAGATTGGTTTCGGGACATAGAGTGGACAAATTCATCTTCAACATGTTATGTGTCGTTGGAGGTCACATTACGAAAGTGTAAGGGAGGGTCAAAGAAACGAATGTCTCTGTCCTCATTGTCATTGACGACATGTTGGGCAAGAATGTCATCTTCATTCTCACTAAAATCACCAACTTCTTCGTCATGGACACCGGTCACAACACTGACATGAACACCATCATTTTGGGTGTCTAGAGGAAATGATGAGTTGAGGTCAATGTTGTGGGTGGATTCAGATGGTTGATGTGTTGATGAAGAGGGCATGGAGTTATGATTGTTTGTGTTTCAATAAAAGGATATGAACTGGGTATGGAGTGAGGGTGTGACGAAGGTGTTGGTTCAATATATGGTGGTTCGACATGGGTTTCATCACATGAGGCATCCACCAAACCTGCGTAAACCTCCATTGTTGAAATACCAAGACGTTTACATGTCATGAACATGTCAAACATCATCTGAACATCTTCATATCTACAAGATTTAATGACTCATACCAGACAAATCCTTGTGCAAGAGTTGTAGGGTATCGATAAACAAGATCCACCACCCTCTTGGAGTTGTCTGGTTGAATCTTTGTCTAGATACATTGGATAAGTCCATCCAATTTGATGTTTTTCTTCACTTTAAACACAGATGAATTATTGAATGAAAATACAACACCTTCTGTATCCGTCCTTTGAACATGGCCGTCGTAATATACTTGGATAAAAAACTCTGTTGGAGGCATGACTATGGGTTCGATTTCGTAAGATAGTTTTTAGTGTAGATGATGAGTTTAGATGTGTGGTGAATGAGGGAGGATGACATTTATATATATTGGATTTGATTAAGATAACGATGATGTCAGCGTAATCTGTAGATGCAATCTGATTGGCTGACTAAAATTTGGATAAGATAACGTTGACCTAAGTGCTTTCGTCAGCGTAATCCGTAATTGGATTTGATTGGTTGACTGAGATTTGGATAAGATAATGTTGATGTATGCGTTGTGAATTTGATTGGCTGACTGAGATTTAGATAAAATAATGTTGACGTCATCATCCTCGTCAGAGGAATTCAAAATATGATTGGTTGATTGAGATATAGATGAGATAACGCTGACATAGACTTAATAATTTGAGCTTAATTGAAATATAATTAATTAAATAATTAATATTTAATTAAATTTGAATTAATAATTCAAATATTTAGTTTGATTAATCAATCATTTATTTATACTTAAATTAAAGGAAGAAAAAGAAAAATAAATTAGAACACGTAATAAAAAAAAACAAAGAAGGAATAAAGACTAAAACACTAAATGAAAACAAAAACAAAAAGAAATATTACACAAAAAGAAAAAACCAACTACCCTCTTTCTAGCCATTCACGTGTCCCACCACTTCTCAATCACAAAAAGAGTGGTACTTTGGTACTTGATTTGAAAAGAGTGGTATTTTGGTACTTATTTTTTAAAATAGGTGTAACGGTGAAAAAAAAAGCCTAATTTAGCATATGCGAGAATGCCGACAATCCTTCCACTTATCAAATCAAATAAACTATATAAAGAATTTTACTCTTTTCACTTTGATTTTTACTTATTCACACCTAAATAATATGTTTTTAACCCTAGCGGTTTGCTTAGTTCCAACAGAAGTTAATTATAGAGGAATGTTAGCAACACACATTTTTCAACACACACTCTATGATTGGTTACATGGTTCCACCAAATCATGTGGGTCTCATGTAAATTTTAACCAATCAAAGAGAGTGTGTTGAAAAATGCGCGTTAGAATGTGTGTTGCTAGAACTTCTCTAATTATGATTGGCCCAGCGGCTTATATTGTCGCTTCGATAAATTTTTTGTATTTAAGCATAGACTATCAGCTCACACATCATTCCCACATTTTCTTCCTTTTTCTATTGAAAAGACACAAAAGCTTGGAATATTGGTGAAAAAAGTTGGTTTCAAATCATTCGAGAAGAATTTCTAGGAGGTTTATACACTCATCAAACTTCAACAAATAGGTAATGAGTCATCTAACTCATTTACATTGATTGATTTCTCTGACATGCTAACGCCTACTGAAAACCTAGAACCTAGCAGCAGTTGTTAATTGTCGCTAGCCCAACGCTTGTTAACTGTCGTTGGTGTCCAGTTTTAAATTTTGGCGTCAACTTTCAAATTTTTTTACATTGAGCCATTAGATAAGTTATTTATAAAAAATAATAATAATCTTTGCAATGTTTTATTCTTTGTTCATATTTATGGTTGCAAATGCCGTAGACGATGTTGTTAAGTCAAAACTGCCTATTGTTGAAGCTTCTAATGATGCTTCCATTGATGTGAAACCCATCATTGAAACTTTCGTTGAAGTGAAACCTTCCGGTGTTTCCAAGATTTGTGACTGAAGGTGAGAAAAACACACAAGAATGGGGGGTTGAATTGTGTTGGTATTTTCAACGATTTCTTTTTCTATGTGCTTAATCCAAACCTGGACAGAATCTGATGTTTCAGATTCTGACTCAGAGTCTGAATGCTGCAGAAATACAGAACATGCAGATAAAAGATAAAGAGTTAGAGAGAGAGAGAGAGAGAGAAAAGACAGACACAAAGCAATTTATATTGGTTCCTCCTACAACACAGGAGTAGTCTAGTCCACTTGCACTTCCAAGGGATTTCATTATAATCATACAGATTACAATTTGCTCAAGGACACACCAAGAGACTTATCAATTCTTAAGCACATAGCAAGAGACTTCTATGCTCTAGGACTCTACCTAAAGACTTCTTTGCTCAAGAACACCTGCAAAAGACTTCCCTTCCTTAATCACAACTGCTTAAGACTTTACCTTGCTCAATCACAACTGATTGAGACTTCCTACGTGCTCAAGGTTTCACCAAGAGACTTATATGCTCAAACACGCATGCGAGAGACTTTCTGAAATGTTTTCCCCAACTCCAAACAAGTTAATTTGTTCTTACACTCTTTCTAATTAGTGAGTGTAAACTGAACAAATGAACAGACTCACTCCTTAGGATTTCTAAGATATAAACTTGAAAATAAATCATAAGTATTTTTTATTATTTGATCTGACAGAGTTTTGACACAGAAAAATAGCAGAGTCTTGTTGCCTCTTCTTCAGGCTTCAACTCCTTTTATAGACAATGATTTGAGAGACGTTGGAGAAGAATGTCAACGCAAAAAGAGTCGTTGAGAAGCTTTGATCACGAACATTAGCCCTTTGCCTGATATGGATAATCCCGTTGGAAAGTACTTTGAATTTCCTTTGCTGAAAGAAGAATTATTTGTTGCTCTTCTCGTTCATGAGGTCTTTTGTCTGGTTGTACACATAGAAGGAAGAAGACAAAAGAACCACTCTATCATATGTGTTGTTCCATTAGTTGATAACAGCCAGCTATTGCCCCTACTCACTATTTCATCATCAACTTTCTTTCCCTCTTCAATCTATACCCAAATCCAATATTATTTTTCCCCAATCTTGCTCCAAAATCATTGAAGCATCAATCATATGAGGTATCAACACACTTGACGTTAAAAAATAGGTATTGTTGCTTTTAATCTGTTTATTTTTTACTACTTTTGGGCATTTTGCTACCAGTTTACGCAAAACACTAACATGGGAGCATCGACACTTAAGTGCCAAGGTATGGGAGCATTGGTAGTTAACTGCCGATGGAATTCGGTAGTTAACTACCGATGCGATGACTCAAAAAATGCATGCTACTGCCATGTTTTTGGATTTTCTTTTGTTGTTTTTTTTTTCATTCATTATGCAATTGATCTTTATGCATTAGTTAGTTGTTAATTCATAGTTTTGTGTTGTTTATTTATAGTTATGGTTGAGAACGCGGATGATGATCCTGGAGAGACAAAACTAATTTTTGTTGAAAATTCCGGAGAAGTCAAACTGCCTAAGGTTGAAGCCAAACCAAATATTGATGGAGCTTCCGTCCATGTTGAAGCTTCATTATATGTTGACTCCGGTGTCGTCCCACTTGATGTCAATGATGACTCATTTTTTCCCGAAGAAGTCAAGTGAAAAGATATTGATGATTTTCTTAATTGGGTACGTTGTCAAACAAATAGGGAGGGAATTACAATGTAATACATAGATCCAATTTGATCAATCCAATGTTGCAATTAGTGTGTGAAAGGAGTGGCGATCATAAAGTGCCGGAAAAAAATCGAAGCATGAGACAACGAGCTCAAGAAAATGTGGGTGTATGTTCATGGTTAGTGGATATCTTAGTAGGCAAACAAATGATTGGATATTTTACATTCTTAATGGAGTTCACAACCATGAAATGAGGCCAAGTTTAGAAGGACACATGCTTGCGGGTAGATTAAAAGAGGATGACAAGAAACTTGTACGTGACTTAACCAAGAGTTTGGTGCTTCCAAAAAATATTTTGTTAAATTTGAAGAATAAAAGACAAGATTGCAAGACAAATATCAAGCAAGTATAAAATGAATGTCAACAAATATGAAAGTCAAACAGAGGTGACAAGACGGTGATGCAGTTTCTAATCTCAAAGTTGGAGGAGCAGAACTATGTTTATTTCAAAAGAACACAAAGAGAAAGTACTATTATTGAAGACATATTTTGGGCTCATCCAACATCTGTTAAGTCATTTAACAATTTTCCAACGGTTTTGGTTATGGACTCCACCTACAAAACCAACGTGTACAAGATGCCAATGTTAGAGATAGTTGGGGTCACCTCGACCGATTTGACATATTCTTGTTGACAAATCATGAAATTGGAACTTCGGAATCTTTTTTCCCACTAAGAGGGCTACCACCGGCTTAACAAAAAAAACCTCATCATGTGCCTTGGCTTAATTCCCAATTATTATGTGCTTCTTTTTTTGAAAAATGGTTGTCCACTACCTCCATCATCTACGGAGTGGAACAATCATAGAAGTATTGATGCATCGACTTGGTAATTTGAGTATTTGGATCAACATGTTAGGTTCCGAGATCTCATGCTAGGTTCACTTAATGCGATATGACTTATTTTTTGTCGGTGTTAATCCTTTTTTTTGGTCGAAATTACAATGACATGTTTTTTTGGGTCGATATTGTAACGCCAATTTTTTGTGGCCAATATATAACTAAAATTATGTAATTCATATAAATATTTGAAAATATGACTTTTATGTGGTGGAACTAGTGCAATACATTTTTATTCGTTAGTAATGTTTACGCATTTGATATATATATATATGTCTATGTTACCATCAATTTATCAGTTATTATGTTTCATTTAATTTCATTCTAATGTATGATTTTTTTTCATAAAGCTTTTGTGAAGTTAAACATGTATGAGGTTTCACAAATTGAAGGCCGTGTTCGGTACTTTGCTTTTAAAAAGACAATTAAGGTTATGATAACTCTGACTTACACTATTGATGATTTGAAGGCACAACTTAACACATATTTTGAGTATCATGGTGAAAATCAATATATACGTCACATATTTGCTCAGATGCCATGCATTGACCTGGGAGAAAATAAAGATGAAGACATGTCGAAAACGGCGATCTATGTGCCTTGGAAAACGACGATCTATGGTCAATTGTAAAAGATTATGTATTGTTCTTGTTTATGACTGACTAAAAATGGTGTATGAGTTGTATTGCCTCTGGAAATGATGTGGTTGAAATACAGGTAAAAATAGGCCGAAACATGGCTTGAATCCATTATGCAGAACCTGTTGTCTGCATAATTGAATGCATCGACAATTAACTGTCAGTAGTTAACTGTCGAGGGGTATTTCAGTCTTTACCTGATGTTTTTTAGCCTTTTACTATGTGTGAACAACAATTAGTCCAACAATTTGAATTCTGCTCTTTACCCAACAATTTTTGCTCATTCCCAACTGAAATGACCAAAATGCCCCTGCGTGAGTTAACTCACGCTAGTGTAAAATTTGCGTGACTTCAGTCGCGCAGCGTGAGTTAACTCACGTTTAGTAAAATGCAACTTTTTTTTCCCGAATTTATTTAATAATACGCAAGGAAGAAAGGAAGGAAGGAAAAAAGGAACATAAATAATACGCAATATTATTTAGATGACAAAATCATAAAATAAATGCTAATATAAATAAATAAAAAGGAAGAAAGACCATAAATAATACATATAGAACCTCATTTTACTAATAATTGATACATACATAAATTGATACATTTTATTCGAAATTAATAAATCTTCTTCTTTGCGGTAAAAAGAGACCAACCTTGGGATAATAGAGGATCAAGGTTGGGGTAAAAAGAGACCAATCATCTTGGGGCAAAAAGGCATCATCCCTTGGGGTAAATCTAAATCTGCTTCTTTTTATACCCCCAAGAAAGAGTCTTTTTACCCACGGTAAAAAAAAATTGGGGTAAAAAGAAGCAGATTTAGTTTTACCCCAACGGTTGACCTCTTTGTGTCCCAAGTCGATTGGCCTATTTTTACCCCTCCTTTGACCCTTTTTTACCCCTCGATTGGCCTCTTTTTACCCCCAAAAAAGCTATAAAAAAACAAAAAATATAAAGGTGAGAGAGTGAGGAGGAAGAGAGAAGGTATGGTGTGAGGAAGTGGTGAGTTTTGGAGGGGTAAAACTGTAGGAAAAACGTGTAAAATGAGTTAAAATCAAGGTTGAATAACTGACCAACATCCAAAAAACGTGTCCTTGAGCACATACCACCAGCCACATCAGCGTGAGTTAACTCACGCTAGTGTTAAACTTTGCGTGAGATAACCGACACTGGGTTGGTCGGTTGTTCATGCAATTTAATACATTGTAAATGGTTTTTACACGTTTTTTTTTATAAAATTTTTTTCACTTTTTTTGACCTCATTAAGTGCTATGTTACCTTAAACCACCTATAAATACCCTCCTCCTCTTCGCTACTTCTCGAATAAAAATTGCGTATTAAATAAATACGAATAAAGTTGTGTATTAAATAAATCCGAATAAAGTTGTGCATTAAATAAATTCGAATAAAATTTACATTACATAAAGTTCTTAAATATGTCCTATCATTACATTACATTACATTCGGGTAGAGCCTTCCAACTACAACAATTGTCTTACCTCTGAAATGGGGTAAATTCAAACTTGCTAAACAACAGCTCTCAAGCATTCACCCGACATCTCTATTGTTCCATTCAAAAGATTAAATTATTGTTAGGCTTGGTTTAAATGATGGTATTCAAGTGTCAAAAGAATAAGGTGCATTCCTTGACACTTCAATACCTTCATCTAAACCAACCTAACAAGAATTTAATCTTTTGAAAGGAACAATAGGAATGTCGGGTGAATGCTTGGGAATTGTCGTTTAACAAGTTTGAATTACCCCATTTCAGAGTAAGACAATTGTTGTAGTTGGAAGGTGCATTCCCTACCTAATCACGATCTTCTGGCGGAATCAAACTCTTGACAATATCTTCAATTGATCTCAGCAACGTTACGTGCATATCGATCCACTGGAACATGTTGTGCTCCCAAAACATGCTCCTCACATCATCATCGTTCGTTAATTCCATCCAACTGAATGATATTCTCCCCTCGTCAAGCGTTAGACGTTTATACCGAACGTATTCCACCCTCCTTGTGTCTCCGGGGTTGACTCCTTGGTTGAATTCATTCAGTTGATCCTTGATACGTCTTAATGTGACACCAAGGTGTCGAACCTTCAACCTCTGAGGTTCTCCACCGTTGAATTGTGCATGAACGTCGAAGATATCGGTCATTGCTTCAAATCTACACAATAAGAAATTAAAAACAATCAATGAAAAACTCATTCAAACATTTCATCAAACACCTGAAGTGCAAATTATACATAAACCCTAAAAATGATAACTACAACATAAACATGCAAACATCTAAACAATTAAGCAATATAAGTGATTTACAAGTAACATTGTATCATTTCTAGCCAAAAAAATCAAAATTTATACTAAACCCCAAAACTAAAAAAATCTAATCTAAGTGTAAAAAATCTAACATAAACATGCAAACCTCTAAACATGTAAACAATTAAGAACTATAAGTCATTTACATATAACATTGTATCATTTCTTGCCAAAAAAATCAAAATTTTAACAAAACACTAAACCTAAAAAATTCTAATTTAAGTGAAAAAATCTATCATACCAATATAATTTAGGTGAAAACTTACTTGTTCTTTTTATTGGAGTGTTTTTTGATTTGAAGTTAAAAGAATTTCGGATTTGGGTCATTTGAGAGAGATTTGAGATTGGAAATGAGGAAATGATGTTCTGTCTGGCCATATAAATGCACGCAGCATGAGTTAACTCACACAACGTGACTTAACTCACGCAGCGTGAGTTAAGTCCCTCTAGTACAAATTATTTGCGTGAGTTAACTCACACTTAGATGTTGCACCACATTTGTCACGTTTTTTGGACGGTGGTCAGATGGTTTACCACGTTTTTGACCCACCATAATGGTTAGATACAACCTAGACTTGCATTTCTCCTATAAATATTCTTCCAACCTTCACCATTTCTCACATTATCTCCTTCTCACTCTCTCCTCCTCTTCCTTATCCGACATTTGCATTCTGTAGATATGTCTCATAAACAAAGCGATGCTGCTCAATTAAAAAAAGAGGGTGAGAAGAAGAAAGAAAAATCGAATGTGAAATGGCACGAAATCGAATGCGATGGTTCCATTAAAAAAAGTTATTCGAAGGTGCCGGTGTACAACCATTCAAGGCTGAGGAGGAGCGGAATGACATGTTATTTCGGTCTTCAACCAAAAGCAGGTGCCCTAGAGACTGTCGAGGACAACCCAATTGAGTTAAGCGACGAAGAAGATAATTGAATGTAATGTCTTGTAATAAAGTAGGATGTTTTTATACATTACTTTCTTATGTAATGGCTTGAATAAAATTGCTTATTAAATTTAAATTTTGCTAATTACACTAGCGTGACTTAACTCACGCAGGGGCAATACGGTCAAATTAGTTAGGAATGAGGAAAAACTGTTAGGTGAAGAGGAGAATTCCAACAATTTTCATAAAAAATTTAGGAAGGTTACTCTTTAGGCCCCCTCCATATCTCTTTAGGCCCCCTAAAGTGACCAAAGTAACCTTTGTGACGTGCGCGGTATATAAGTTCCGAACCGTCCGGTATTTATCTACTGGAGGACCATTTTGCTCATATGAGAAAACATAGCAAACAGACTTCTTTTACATTACACCATTCACCATTCTCTCTTCTCTCCCCTCTTCTTCTCTAATGTCACTCTCTTGTCACCGGCTCACTCACGCTCGCTTGTCATCCTTCATCCAGACCAAGAATCGCGAGTAACCCAGACACAGTGGCTCACCGG
>Ga0228711_1002203_pt1 | contig 29766 bp, 11 predicted proteins | sample MedpolnodulmetaG_2_FD_177996 | JGI IMG/M metagenome (GOLD analysis project Ga0228711, IMG submission 177996) | Root nodule microbial communities from Medicago polymorpha collected in Santa Monica, California, United States - brown nodules | ecosystem: Host-associated > Plants > Roots > Nodule... | reverse complement strand
TATGCACACACATATATATATATATATATATTATTTGTTAACTTACACGCACATAAATGCATTAAGGAGTAAATTAGCAAGCTACATCCACTTGCTTTTGACTAAAAATCCAAATTCAACTATTATATGTCACTTAATATGAAAGGATATTTTTGTCAGTTTGAATTAAAAAATAACAAAATAAAACACACATGTAAATGTTTCCTATTTTTACGCTTGCAACAATGTTTTTTATTTGTGAATCCCGACATACATACTCAAGACACTAACGTTTTTTCTTATTGAATAAGCCACTGAAGCTTTTTTTTTAATAAACTTGTAGCAAAATAAATCGATTGAAGCTTTTGTAGCAAAAAAAAAAATATCAACCGAAGGTTTTTTATCGAGGTCGCTTGGCTAGGACCGGGAACAAGATGAGAGTTGTTCGTGTGGACGAGTAGAGGTACTGATACTTTGCTTTGTTGTGATCGAGATCTTTTTCTGCACTTCAAGGGAGACCATTTTAAAAACATTATGGAAATCTACCTACAGTTACGGCTGTCACTAAAACTTATCATTGTTTTATTTTGCCCAGACTCTAAAATTCATGGCTCCGCCACTGACACTACTCATGGACAAAGCCCAGAAATTCATCTGGCACACATCTGATGAACCCAGAAACTCATCATACATTCATATGTGATGAACCCAGATGCAAGATCATGATGAACACAACAACATTCTCAAGTATCCTGAAGAACACAACAACATTCTGATCTACATTGTCGTAACCCATAAACATTCTAAAGTTCAGAATGTTGAACCAAAATTTCAAGTAAAATTTGGTGGGTCCTAGGACATGTGGCACAAGACTATTGGTCACTCTCCAATGGCTACAATAGGTCAAGAAACTCTATAAAAAGGAGTGGAAGACTCAGCATTACATACACCTTGTAAAGCATACAAGAAAACAATTTAGTAAAAGTGTTTGAAGCTTTAGCAAAATTGATTTCACAAATCAACTCCAAAGATTCCTAATATCTTAAAGAGTGTGAATCAATCATCTCTTATCTTTTTAAAGATAATCTTCTTCCTCGTTCTTCTTTTTCCTGTTGTAATTGTTCAAGTGAACAAAATTGTAAGGTGCAGGATTTGAGAGGTTATCTCAAGCATCATAGTGGAAACTCTCACAAGATTGTGAGGAGTGGATTAACGCACATTGGATGAACTACAATAAATTTATGTGTGTTATTCTTCTCTTTCCTATACTCTTTACTTATAGTATACACTACACACACTAACACATTTATTTATTTAAACTGCTTTTGCATAAACACTTCAGAACGTTTTGAAGTCATTCTACTAACTTAAATATTCCAAGTTCACAACTTCAGAATCAGTTTTAAGTTACATGTTTAATTTTAAAAGGGTCACAATTTAAACCCCCTTCCTTGTGACTATTATATCTACTTCATCATGACTATAAGATATTAAGTCTATACGTAGGCATAAATATTAGGAGTAATATTTATACAAGATTAACTCGCTATGAGAATACTACATAGTATATTATGAAGGTGTCATAAGATATTATCATATTGATAATGGTGTATACCACTCTTAGACCTGAAACCACTATAATCCCTAGATGTGGACTCAAGTGTTTTATTGTCATTCAAACGTTATGTGTACCAAGTTAACCATAACGTTGGTTAAATGGCATTTGACGAATCATGTTTAGGGATATGAGTGTCCTAGATGGGATCTGTCCCTCCCGTAGAACTTGAGATATATATTTAGGCCTCTTGATGAAATATGACTGTAAAATTGCATGGTCATACCGAATTAAGTCTTGGATTTATTTGTTATTCAGTATATTTCGGGATCAAGAAATATAAATTTTGAGTTATACAAGGGTGACAAAATCTATGCCTTGTGCTCAATATAGATACAAGGACAAAATGGTAATTGTACACATGAACATTAACATGGAAAAAGGTTTTGTCATATCACATGACATTCTTGTCACTTGGGTAGCATCAATGTGTTGCTAGATACCGCTCACTGTTTATAATATTAAATATAAGATTTAATATTATTACAAACGTTACAATAACCTATAAGGTCACACGCAATAGAATGATCAAAAGGAGAAATACAAGTAAGAAGTAAAACTTGAGGTGCAGTTAACAGTTGAGGCTAATTAGTTAGCAAAGGCTAATGGGTTACTAGGCTTACTGAAGCCCAGTAGTCATTACTTGCCTTGCAGAACACGAAAGTAGTTCTATAAATAGAAACCTTGTGTTGAAGTTAAAAAATACACCTTTTGATAAACCTTAAAACCACAAATCAAACCTAGTTCTCTTCGAACCTCTAATCGCTTGGCTAGCACCAGGAACCAGAAGAGAGTTATTCGTGTTGATGAGTAGAGGCACTGCTACGTTGCTTTACTATTATCAAGATATTTTTTCTACACTTCAAGAGGTAACAATTCCATCACAGATTCATGTTAAATTTGTAATGATCCAAGAAAAGAAAATCGAATTTTTTTTAATTTTCGCTGCCTTTATGATCATGATTTCCCTTCATAAACATATTTAATAATCCGATTTTGACTTTGGTACTTCATGATATGCCTACTTGGAAGTTTGAGAAAGATGGTGTTTATTCGGTTAAGAGTACATATAAAGACATTATGAACCATAATTTGGAAATTGTACAACATCGTGTGCCTGGGAATTAGAGTTGTGTTTGGAAGTTAAATTTGTCGCCGAAGGTAAAGAACTTTTTGTGGAGAACTTGCCACAATTGTTTGCCTACAAAGGTTCGGTTACAAACAAAAGGTTTTCAGTGTCCAGATCAATGTGCGATATGTGACAACTAGGTTGAAGATAAGGCTTACCGTTTCTTTATGTGCAACAAAAGTGTGCTCTGTTGGGAGCGCACTGGTTTATTGAGTGATTTGATGGCTGTTATCGATCACGATGTTAGTTTTCTGATTAATGTGTTTACTATTTTACAACATCTTAATCAGCGACAGAAGCAAGTCTTTGGTGTGACCCTCTGAAGTATTTGGAAGCATAGGAACAACAAGGTCTGGAATAATATTATTAATTGAACTCAATCTATTTGTGAACGGGTAGGTTCCCTCCTCACTAACTGGATGAATGCCCAAACCATATGCAATAATGCTCCCAGACAATCTAATATTCAAGGTGTGCCGCATTGGCGAAAACCAAGCCCTAACAGGTATAAATGTAACATAGATGTTTCCTTTTCTCATGCGCTGAATAGAGTTGGACTTGGCACGTGTATTCGTGATGAAGAGGGTCGTTTTGTGCTGGCCAAAACAAAGTGGTTGACTCCGCTCCTTGATATGCATTAGGGGGAGGCCTTAGGCTTGTTATCGACGCTCAGGTGGGTTCGTGATCTTCAGCTGGGTATTGTAGACTTTGAGATTGATTCCAAAACTGTGATGGATAGTCTATATGGAAGTACATGTGGCATTTCTACATTGCAGTGATTAATTATTGTAAACGCCTATTAGCTTCTAATTTAGGGTGCATTTCGCCTTACTTTTTTAGGTTTAAAAGTTAATTTTAGAATAAAGTTGAAAATTAAAACTTTGAAGTTGAAGTTAAAGTTGTTTGATATGTGTTGTTTTTTCCAACTTAATTAGTACTTTTAAGTTAAAATATGTTTGGTAAAATATTTTTAAAAGTGCTTTGAGATTTTATTACAAATTATCATAAATAAAATAAAAGGCATTTTTCTATAGGATCGATACATCTTTCAAAATAAGGCCAGTACCTTCTATCATCTTTGATTTTGGACGGAATTTCTGTAAAGTTAAAATCAGGAGGCCTCACAATTTCTTTTGCTAGTAAACATAAACTTTCTAAAACTTCACTAAACTTCCTACTTACGGTCTCTCCTGATTTTCCAAATTTATTTTGAATGTTTCTATTAGTCTCGATATGTGCACAACTCCAAAGAAACATAACAAGTGCCTCCAAAGATGTCATTTCGTTTGATGGGTGTAACCATCCCTTACTCACTAATAATTTTTCAAGTTTCAATACGACATGAGTTTCCATTCTAAACATATTATAACTTTCACCTGCGGTGTTAAGACATTCTCGAACCAAAGTCCATCCATGAGAATAAAGAAATCTATTACATTGCTTCCGTAAGTACTTCATATGATAGTCATATGCAATCATCATATCCATAACATATTTTATAAAACGTACATTTTCTTTTTTTAACATTTTTTAATGCCCATTGATCTGCATCTGTAAACAATTTCAAAACAATAACATTACCAAATGAAAATAAATATAAATTAAAGTTGCTTAAATATTGCATAAATATCAATACAAAATTCTCAACCATAAGGAAAATACCAAATAGCATATTCGAGAGGTACTAAAGATAAAACATAAAGCAAAATCTAAACATAAAGTATGAATATAACTAGCAAACCCAACCGCCGGACTTAACCTAAATTTTAGATGATTTCTTATCAACATAGTTGTATAGAATCCACTCTAGCCAATCTGCCTTCAAATCTTTTAAGGTTACTAGTACGACTCGATTTTATTCATCTTTAAGCATTTCTAAAGCATAACCAAATTGTTAACCATTCAAAAAACCATTCACCTTTAAACTTTTCAATAATTTAACGCAATATGGTTTTTTGACATCTATTTGAATCTTTAACAATATTGCTATTATTATTTAAAGAAAAAAGGACAAAAACTGATTATGATAGGCACTAAAAAACAAAAGTACATATCCACATAAAATGCATAAAATACACTAACAAATGAACAAAGGACAAAAAAAATTAACTAGATCTGTAAGAATTAAGATAATCAAATATTAAAATGATGTACCTGCACCATACAGACAATAAAGAATGGATGGAGCAGAAAGTTGGAGCAGAATCATCATTTATAACTATAATCCCACAAGTTCTCTAATAATTTTTCCCTCCAAATTTTCCCACCAAAACCTTCTATTTCCCTCCAAAAGCTCCTATTAATTTTATTAATTGTTTCCCTCCAAAACCTGATATATCCTCTCTTTTATTAGCAATTAATTAAATGAAAATTGCTGCCACCACTCTAAAAAAAATTCCACAAAGCCACGTTTAGAAAACAAATCCCTCCACACAAATCAAAAAAGTTCCCTCAAACCCATGTTTAGAAGAAAAAAAAAGAAAAAAAAAATGGAAAGGTAATTCAAAAAAATAAACGTGAGGGCAGAAGTTTAAAAAAAGAACATGTATTAGTTAAAAAATAATAAAGCAAAATAGTAATAATAATAATAATAATAATAAAGGCAACCGTCACATATATTGCCTCCCCACCACTCCTATTCACTCTCCACTAATTTTTTCTCTTCAAAATCTCCAATGTAAATTAGGCTTTATTTCTCATACATGATAACACACTCACGTAACCTTTTTATCTTTCTCTCTGTACTAACTATCATCACCACTAATTCATTTCATTTTCAAACTCAACTTCTCATGTCACAAGATCATTCAAGTTTCAAGGTTCTAAACATACTGTATTTTTATTCAATATCAACATGCTACACGGGGAGTTAAATGTTCTTCAATTATGTTGTCTACTTTTTTATATTTTTTATCAATCTAATGTATTCTTCATTTTTCCTTCTCTGTTATTTTTTTATCCTATTTTCCTACTCCTTTTTTTTCTTTTCATTTTTCAATTATCCTTTTTCTATTATTTGTTTCTCTTTGAATACTCTTTTTTTTCTTTATTTTTTGTCTTATTTATTGGTTGGATTAAAAGACTAATGGTCTTTATTGGTTGGACCATGCAGTGATATTAGAACTGAGAACGAGTATACATAAAGTTTGCAAAATTGTCTTATTTCGTTGTCTTATATATGGGATAATGTATGCTCCTTTTCAAAAAGGTATAACTTATGCTAATATTTTTTTTTCAACCTTTTTTTTGATTGATCTTAATTTGTAGGCATTCACGATTGAATGAAACAATGAATCGAGGAATCAAGGCACAAAGGCAAATAGAAGACATCAATATGTAGGTTAAATGCAAGGTTGTAGACATCAAGGACTTAAACTATATATATGATCTATTTCCTATCTTTCTTCCCTTTGAAGAGAGCATTCAGGTTCGATTTATTTTAGGATAAATGCCTCTTTTCATCCCTGTAATATTTGTGAATTTCGGTTTTAGTCCCTGTAAAAAAAAGATTTAGATTATGTCCCTATAATTTCAGATTCTTCCACTTTTGGTCCCTCCTTTCATTTTATTTTTTTGATAAGCAAGTAGATAGGACAGGCATCAAGAGGTAACATCGACATCCCAACTAGGTTGGCACCCCAAGAAACCTCCATCCTATGCCACCAAACTCTAAAATTTTATTAAAAAAAGGGGAAAAATAATTACAAAGGAGGGGGGACTAGGCAAAAACCCTCCAAAGAAAAAATAGATAGCAAGAAAAAAAAAACAGAAAAAACACCCAAAAACAGATTATGGAAATCTGTAATTTGGTAAACCACAACTATCCCTAAATGAATCAACAACTCTCATTACGGAGAGAAGACAACTAAATTGAACTCTCTAACATTCCAATAGAGAAAATTCATTGAGCATTTGTAGAGTGATCACCCCTAGCACGGGTTTTAGTAGGCTGATTCCCCAAGACTTGCTGTAATTTTAGTTTTTGCTTTTGTTTCCTTGTTAGGACCGGTGTGAAGTCTTCGACAACTGATCTCTCATCATATTGACGAACCCGAGCCCACAAGTCTAAACCATGTTGAATATTTTTGCTGGGATGAACTTCTTGTTGTTGAATTTCGACAGCCACATGCACATCTTGATTTTGCGTTAAAGTATTATTAGCATCTGCTTGCGCAACCTCTTCAGTCCCCTCAATGGGTTTCTCTACAGCCTCATGGGTCACTAAAGACTTATCAATGGAACACGTAGCCATGGGGGAACATTGTGGAACGGAATGCATGTCAATGTGCTTAACCAAATTATCTGTCTAAACATGTATCGATTCCACAGATACCTCATGCACGTCATCGTGCTCAACAATGGATGAATGTGGTACATGCTCATGGGAACCCAGAACCCTTGGGACTCTCTATTAGCTCCCATGGGGTCGAATGATTATGTTCTACATCATCAGAGAGCGTAAAAGTAACATCGTCAACCATGGGGATCATCACCTCCTCCCGCGATGTCGGATGCGACCGCTCCACTCTCTCGGAATGCACGTCATCGTGCGCAACTGGGGAAATAAACTCAATCACTGGCGTAGCTTCTGGAAACTTCTCACTAGAAATATTGTCAAACACGTTGTGTAATGGGAAGCTGAAAGATGTTGATGACAAAGACGTCCTGGGCGCAGGGACCATTATCTGAGAAGTAGCCACTACTGAAGTGAAGGTGTCAACCGGCCCCATGTGTGAGCTAGAAGTAATAGAAAGGGACGGAATGGAAGTTGGGATAGCCATAGAAGGCGAAGCCAGTGTTGCAGGGGCAGAAGTAACTAGAACTTTCTGAGAGGTAGTAACTGTCGAAGTAATCGGAGCCGGAACCCAAGTCCAAGTACTGCCATTGGCTGAAGTGGAAGCTCCTCCATCATTCTGCAGTCGAGATGGTTTAGGGGGCGCTGCCTCAGCCACAATAATTTGTTTCCCACGATCATTCTTATCCTTTGGCGGTTGAGGATGTAACCAACGACAAGTGGAGACATTATGTCCAATAGAGTAACAATGATGGCAAAACAACGGTCTCCTCTCATATTGAACTTCCACTTTGAAAGCGAATCCCTCTCGCTCCACAAGGATCTCATCATATGCTCTTTTTGATAGGTCAATGACAACTAAAATCCAAGCATAGTGACCAAAGGTGTGGTTTCGTGTCGGTCCATCAATGTCAATCGGAGTGCCAACCGCACTTGCTATTTCCTTCAATGTTCTCTCCCGCCAATACTCCTGCGGTAACTTAACCAAATAGATCCAAAGAGAGACATGAGCCTGTTTCTGAGCAAGATATTTGAAATCTTTGGTCCATTGAGATAGCCTTAACAAACCCGGCTTGAGATTGATTGTGCCTGCTGCCCATATTTTACGAAGATCCTCAGCCGACTCAAAATGAAAGTCATAGCATCCCTTTCCGAGAGGGACCATTTTCCAGACCGCCAAAGTTTTCCAAAGCTTTCCTAATTTTGTACTTAGGTCACGTGCTGAATACGGCTTATCTCCCTTGTTTATAGTCAATCTAGCCCGTAACGCATTCTTGCATTCCTCTACACCTCGTTGATACTCATCCTGGCTGATGCGAATGCTCAAAGCATCGCCTTTAATGCAAGGAGTTGGGAACGGACTGTCATCATTCTTAGCCTGACCTGTCAAAACTGCTGCAAATGATTTCGTTGGTAATGCTTGTGATTGCACCATTGCTGAAGGTGCGGTGTCGAACACACACGGCCAGGGGCACGTGTATGCCATCAATGGCCCGTCTTCAATTCACCAGACCCTATGCTAGTTATGAGGAATGCGTGGTTCAACCTTTATAATACCTAAGGGCATTAGCGCGGCTGCGCAACCTCAAATGAGAGAATCAGGTATAGTGAATTAAGGAAGGAGAGAATTAAGTGCAGTAAGAAGACGACGTAAGAATACGCAACCAATACCGTGAATAGAGAATTGCTTGAATATTGAAAAGTAAACCAATCCAATCCAAGTGACAAAAAAGATGGTGATTTGGCCACGTGCATGAATTAATTCAAGTTGTATTGGAATGAAATTGAAAAGTAGCTATATTACCATCACAAATGACAATGATCGTGAAAAGCCAAGTGCAAAAACGGCGCCGATGCATATATCTTGAAACCCTAGCAGAGCCATCAGCCTTTCAGATATCTTGAAACCAACTGTTGCGTTCTAAGAAAACAAGGAATGGGTCCCTCCTTTCATCACGTCAGCAGAATCTGCATAAATTACGTCCCTGTAATTTCAGATTCCTCCCACTTTTAATCCCTGTAATTTCAAATTCCTCCACTTTTGGTCCCTCATTTTATGTGCCATGTATGCAGATGCTACTGACGTGGTGGAATGAGGGACCAAAAGTGGAAGAATCTGAAATTACAGGGACCGAATCTAAATCTTTTTTTACAGAGACTAAAATTAAAATTCACTAATATTACAGGGACGAAAAGAGGTATTTACCCTTTATTTTATTCACTCAATTATTTCTTTTGGTTTTCATCATTCCTCTAAAACATCAATTGTTTCTCATATTTTTATTTTGAAGATTCTCATTTCAAAAATTAATTTGATTTGTGTCTATTTGTGGTTACAAGTTGCAAGCTTGACCCCTGTCACCCTCTTTACAAGCATAATATGTTATATGATCTTTTTGTTGATTTTCTTACTAGCTTGAAGGTGCTTTCATAACTAAGGGAAAAATGACCACTACCTTGACGTCATATATCTGAAGTGCATTGCAAAAATTGAAAGAAAAAAACTTCCAAAAAATATAAGTAACTTTGCTGCAAATTTCAAATCTTAGTTTATTATATTGAAAAATGAATATGAACATAATTATCATAAATAACGTAAGTAAATGTGAGTGAACCGTTTCCGCGAGCCACTGACCTACTTGACAAAAAAAAGTGAGTAAACTTTGGTGCAAAACATGCACGACTAAACTTTTTTAAGAAATTGTCTATCAATTATTATTTTAAGATTACCACTTATACCATTTTTATAAGGAATATAATTATTCTCTTTTTCAAAAGCCACTTTCGTTTGATTGAAAAACTCTAAGGGGGGCGTTTGTTTCAAGGATTCATAAATTAATCCTGAGAATAGCTTTCCTGGGAATAAAGTAGTGGGAAATTTATTCCTGGGTATTTTGAAAAAAAAGTGTTTGGTTAGTATTTTAATTCCTTGGAAATATTTTCAAAAGATGTTCACAGAAATAGCTAATTGGTGTTTGGTTTAGAATATATATTCCTAGAAAAACATGACAGTTACAAAAATACCCCTACCTTGTTTCTAAATCAATTTGAATTTATTTTACTATATTTTATTTTCATTATAAATTGAAGCATTTCAAAATACACCATAAAATAAAATTATGTTTTCATATAGTTGATTGATAGAATAGAAAAATAATGTTGAAAAGTTGAATAGACATAAAGAAATATTAGATGGATTGAACATTAATATACACCATAACAATGTCTTGATGTAAAAGAGCGTGTAAAAAAAAAATCAACACGTTCAGTACATGGAGAAATTAATTGGCGGTTGAAAAAACATGGTGGTAGGGGACATAGTGGGGTTTTCACGTAGCAAGGCAAATGTCATTTCTAGGAATAAAACATTCCAACTCCTCTTTCATAGGAATAAAAATGGGGAGATCATGTGTTAAAAAATTTCCTGGATATAATTTGTTCCCAGGTATATTTTTCTTTTACCTTCTATCAAACATGGGAAAGTGCATTCCCATCCTCATATTCCCAGAAATAAATTTTATAACCCAGAAACAAATGCCCCCTAAGTTTAAGAAAACTTTTCATGTTGGTTTGGTTAAGCGCATATGAAATTAAAAGAAACCGAGATTATTTATCAAAAACAACAAATTGTTATTGTAACCAATATATCTTAGAACAATTTTTTTTTAAACCTGCTATACTCACTTTAGTCTCAACAATAAGAATTTTTTTTTATCAATAGTAACTCAACAAAACTTATAAGCACATTGCACGGGTAGATGTCTAGGGACCAAATGATTTGCACACACCCGAATTTTTGAACATAATTGTTGCTACTGGTCTTTCAAATCATAAGTTGACACTAAATGTTGGAGTACCGATAATGTTATTGAGTAATATAGACCAATCTTTTGGGATGTGCAATGGAACTCGACTAATCATCACAGATATGGGAAAATATGTTCTTGAAGGAAATGTTATATCAGGAACGAATGTTCGCAGCAAGGTTTTTATACTTAGATTATCGAATAATTCCAATCAAATTTCAAAGGAGACAGTTTCCTTTGACAATTTCATTCGCAATGACTATTAATAAAAGTCAAGGGAGATCTTTAACACATGTTGGAGTTTATCTTCCGCAATCTGTCTTCTCACATGGACAACTATACGTTGCAATTTCAAGAGTTACATTAAGGAAGAAATTGAAAACTCTTAATAATTGATGATGAAGGTCAACATACAAACACTACTTCTAACGTAATTTATAAAGAAGTGTTTCAGAATTTAAATTAGGTACTCTCTTATATTTAAATGAGGAACTATTAGATTCTGAACTTTTTTTTCTTCAGTATTCTATCTCTCTCCAACGTCAATTACTTCTCAGTTTACTATTGTAAAACTAAAGTGCTTTGTTACATTTTTTTAGGTTTATGCAATTTTCATTTTCAATGACTCGCATTACATTTTTTTAGGTTTATGCAATTTTCATTTTCAATGACTCGCATAATGTTAGAAATTATCATTGTATTTAAAACTATTTCATTACATTAAAATAATTATCGACAATCTCCTAATCTAATAACAATTGTTCTACAATTATTGTCTGTGCGTCGCACGGGTCGAGGTCTAGTATATAGAATTAGGTTATGTGTTTTGGCGGGTATACTTGAAAAGAAAAATAAAATTGGCGGGAACTGTGCCAGGAAAAAAAATGGTCTCTACATGAATCGATGTGTGGGTAGTGAACGGTAGCTTCTAAAGTGGTCCAAAAGTTAAATTTCTTTCCTTCCAAAAAAAGATAGTTCTATTATTAGGAACTTTATTAAAATTGTGTTTGACCCTACTTCTTGAAAGTAGAAGAGAAGTGGAAAATAAGGAGGGCCAATTGCCAAACATGCTTTTAGTAACCTATGATGTTAGGTTCATTAGGAAACAAGCCAACATAGTCACTCATAGTTTAGCAAGGACGGATCTGTGTCATGCTAGTTTTCGTATTCATATTACGATTTCATCTTGTATATCTCGACTATTATTATAAATGAAATGCACTTAGTTTCTTTCTGTCAAAAAAAATATTTGGGAACTGATGGAGCATTGCACCAATTACTTTGGTTGTGTTCGAGATAACTTCTTTGAAAATTCTTCATGTGGTGAACTAGTAAAATCTCTATGATTTTCTTATCTACTATTATCACAATATGTTTGTTTTACCATCCGTTTTAAAGAAAATACTTCAAAAGTTTTTTACGTTCTATTTTCCTTCCCTCACATGCTTGTTCTTACAATAACCTTTGCAAAATAGTTGTGTTATTTGAATATCATTTATAATAAAAAAGTCTAAGTGGTAAACACAATTCAAATTTGTAGCTCATTCTATTAAGTACATGGTTAATAGATATGCAGATGTCAAAAGACGTTAATCACTTCTTTAATTCTTTGATGTGATTAACAAAACTTTAGTGTTCAAATCTACACGTAGTAAATGAAGTTACCATGCTTATCAACAAAACAAAAAATTCTTCCTCAATATAATTATATGTTAAAAATTTGTGATATTTTGACGCCCAAAAATGGTTGTCATTATGGACACCCTATCACCAAATGAAGAAAAGCCTAGCACACAAATCAATGCAGGGAAAAAAATTATTAAAAATTAAGTAGATGTAATGGTGTGTACACACACGGTAGTTGACAACTATGATTGTCAAGCCTCTCACAAAAAAAAAAAAAGAGGGTGATATATGAACATTCATAAAATTGACAATATGTGTACACGGTATGGTCATATTCAAGATTTTAGACTAGCATGCAACCCAAAAAGAAATATTAAAAAAATGAAAAGGTAGTGGGGTCTGTATTTTTATACGTTGTAAGGACCCAGCTGACCCAGCTGGGTCACATCAGATTTTAGCGGACTAATTGTATATCCAATCATGTAGCCTACCCGAACCGTTGCACCCTCCGGTTCCCGGGTCGGTCCGGGTTTTAAAACACTGCTCTCAAACCATCCATTCACAAATATTAAAAGATATAGTGGGCTATAGAAAAATGATCACTACCCTCAGCCATCTCAAAGTCACAACGCCCTCTTTTTATGTTGTTGTCAATCACCCTATAGGGTTTAGTTCACCTCACACACATTTATATGTCTATCCTGTCCTACAATCTATGTGTGTAAAGTTTCTTGCTCCTACTTGTTCTCAGATGTTCCCACTGCCAACTCCCCACCTTCAAATTTCTCGCTAAACTTCTGAAAATAGGGTTGGATGAGGGTTTATACCTCTAAGAGGTCAACTTTGATCATGTAATTTTGGGTTATAGAACATACAAATGAACATTTAAATGAAGAAAAAAAATCATTATAAATTTTGGGATGATCATATAATTTTATGATTATTATTATGATTGTTCAGAAAATATACATTTAAAGCACTAGAAACTAGTAAGTGCCAAAAACTGAAAAAATACAAACAATAAATTAACAAAATAGCATATGTGTAAAATTTAAATTATTTCTTGCAAAGAAATTACAATGACCAGCTTTACTTGGGTCTCCGATATAGAATGTCATCTACGGACTCTTTTATACGGTTACCCACTTTGTTCAAGTTTTTTACAACACCATATGCCACTAGGGTAGCATTTTTCTGAAATCTGCACATTTAGAACATTCAAGTGTTAGAATCATTAGCTTCTACTACAATGTAATTACTCCAAATGAAAACTTCGGCTTGCCTGTTTAAGAATTCTTCTGCCGAAGTAATTGGAGGTTTACTGATTCGTGGTTGATGGGCTGGATGCTCACGGTCTGCACAAACAATGACCAAAAACACAACAAAACAAAACACTTACAGAAAGAAGTACAAATAAAAAATAGAAGAAAAGAAGAATCTGATTCAACCATCCATGCATAATCCTTCATTTATTTAATGTGAGTGAGTTTACTGTTGGCTTATTTCATGTGAAATAGATGATGGCAATTATTTAGGAAGGCATACATAGCAGCACATATACAGAGGAAATAATTACACTACACATTTATAAATAGGATAGTGTTGTGTTTGCGGTAAGCCGGTAATACATTCCTGATGACATCAGTTGCCCCATTACAAGTGTGGAAAAGTCCACTGATAGTATAGGCAGAGAAAATTGCTTCAAAAGCAAGTGTTTTGGAAAATCTTTGATACAAAATTACCAGAAACAAATAATTCAATCAAGAGAAATTCTTAATGTTGAAAAGCTAACTGATACTCATGGAAAAAAAAAATATTTTTAAAGAAAATATAGATATTTATTTGGCAATTCCTTGGTATGTTGATAATAAACATTAGCACACACAATAAAGAACAAGTTGAGAAGGTTAAAAAAACATTTAACATCTAAGATGCCCTACTGCTTCTGTGACTTGGTATGCACAACTCTCAGCTTAACACATGCACATCTTGGGAAAAGTTACCACAGGATAGTCATCCAAATATGCTGAGGTTTTTAAATCAACTACCTTAATTCTTTTACTAAGTTAATGAGTAGTGATTGAAAAAGAAGGTAATGACATATGGGACTATAAACGGAAAAAAAAACGAGAAATTTAATACCGTTAGTTTGACGAGCATGAGCAGGAACTTGGCCAACAGGTGAAGTAGAAGGATTCACTTCCGAGACTACCTGAAACATGACCAATACTGTCAGAAACTTGGCCCACATTTTGATGGAGTACATTGAATTTATTACTTTTGCAAAACCTCCCCTAACCCACCATATTATAATTTTATTTTATCCGCCTTAGCCTCAAATTAATATTTGACCCGTATAACAAATTGTTGCTTGCTACAGATACATAAATCAATAAAGTTCACAAAATATGTCCTAACTCCCAACAAAACCCTTAAAACAAGATAAACTTGGTTTTTTCATGAGCATAAACTACAAAGGGAAGGAGGCTGAGATATAAACATAAACCCTTGAAACCTCAAGTCCAACGCAAAAGGGCAATTTTGCTGTTTTGTCCTGTGAGTCAGGTGGAGAATCTTTGTTGTCTAAGTAGATAGAGTACCCAATACAAGCATACTTGAAATTTGCAAGTTTGCGGCCCTCTTTAGAAGCTTCCAACTCACTTTCTCCCACGACATATGGGGGAACTGGTTATAAAAATAAGAACATAAATATCAAAATTCAAAACTTTAAAGGCATATAATGAAACAAGCAAATAAACAAACAATGACTAAATTCTCATAAATAAAGTAAATCACAGAACAAAAAGAAACAAAAAATTTAGTAAGCAAAATATCTGTTATGATTTTTTTTTTTTAAAACTCGGTATCCGATCCAAGGACCGACTAATCCGAGGGGACCAATCCCACCGCCCACTTGCGGGGGCCCCGTTCTAAGCCAGAGCAAGGCTCTGTATGGACTTGCCCACCGAAATTGGCACCAGAGGGAATCGAACCTGAGACCTTGAGAGGAGCACACACCAAGATCCCAAGCCAACCACTAGGCCAACCCCAAATGGGTTATCTGTTATGAAAAATAATGTGATATTAATAAAATAGATATGTAATCTTGATGATCACCATGAGGACAAGTATGGATATAATTAGTAAAGTGGATGACTAAAATTAACAAATTGAAAAGTAAAATAAAATCAAACATAGTAAAGATACAAGGTAAAAGACACTTTATAAAAAAAAAACAAGTATCTGTATTTAGATGACAAATCATCAGATATCCAAACTTCCAAACAATAACTTTCAAGATATTTTGTTTTTCAAACAGCGAAAATTTTATTCAAGCAAAGCCTGCACAAGCTAGCTAAAGGGCGAAAAACACGCAATACAACACGGGCTCCGTATATAGGCGAAACACCCGAAGTGAGCGCAAGGTACAACACAGCATCTACCCAAAAAAACACCCAACAAACACACCCAAACAGCCACAAAACCCCAAAACACACGCCCAAAATCCCAGCTGGAAAAGCATCTGACAGACAAATGCTAAAACCCAGACCTGCCACACCAGAACAGAAACACTACCACCAACAATACCACCAATACCAGAGACCAAATTTCCTGTCTAAGTGTTGTTATTGCATATGTTAGCTTTGTGAAAAAGTTAATAATCACAAGGGACAGCAAACTTTCTTAAAAAACATAGTGAAGATAGAAAAACCACCCATCACTTGTAAATCTTTCTTGACTAATAATTTAAATTATTCCAAAGGCATTTTCAGTCTGTTTGGCATGATAAATTTTAACATGGGATTCATTGTTTGGAGATTATAATAACATGGGATTGGGAATTGATTTTATTTGGAAATCCATCTAAGTGAGTTATCCATTAGACATCCTTTCAAATTTGACTAGATTTATTTTTGAAGTTTTAATTATTTAAAATGGACTATTTTACAAAGGTTTTGTCAATTTTACCAATTGTTCCTCTCATATGTTTCCCTTTCATTTTTCACATTTTGCTCATTCTCACGCTTCTTCCAAAATTTCAACCTCCTTTTATCTTCGCGAAGGATAGTCTCACTCATTCCATTTCCCAGCCCCCCTTCTTGCACAACAGCATTCTTGATGATTCTCACAAGGGAAAGGATTACTATGAGAGTGAATACCCTGGTACTCATTTTTAAATGATTTCAAATACAAGCTAACAAACTATCAAGGATTCACCAAAATTATAATCCAGATAGATTAAGGTTCCATTGAAAGCAACCACCCACTTTCCCTAAACACAACACAAGGAATGCAGTCTTATCTTAAAATGAGGGCTAGGTAGTATGTAGTCTGCTATGTAGTGTCTTATCATAAACACAACACATACGTGGTTACGTTCAATCACTTCCATTTTCTCAAATCACTACAGGTTCTACGTGTCAGTGTCGTGTTTGGTGCGATACGCTGCCTTTATATCTTGTTTTATGCCAAAATGACATACATACGAAATAATAAGCTACATATGCACCAAAGAATAATATGTGAAATGCAAAGCTACTCGAAACATTCGATATTTCTTAATAAAAAGATCAATCTACCAAAAAATCAACATTGAAGCACCTAGATTTTTCAGCATCCTAACATGTTCAAATTCAAACTCAAGTTCTTCAATTCCATTTACATCACCCCAATTGATTTTCCTATTTAGTCCCTCAAATGAAAAAAAAAAATGCAAAATTTCATTTACACGCCGAAAAATCACAAATTTTCAAGCTCCGAGGCACAAAATTTCACTTCACGCATTTTCTGATTCTACCCATAAACAATTTCATATGAAAATCAAATCCCAACATATATATATATATATATAGAGAGAGAGAGAGAGAGAGAGAGAGAGAGAGAGAGATACCTTCCTGAAGCGTTCTGGACAAACCATAACAAGTTGGATTTTTAGATTTGGATTTAAGAACAGATGAGTAATAAGCACATCCCTTACACGATTTTCCCTTCACTGTTCTAGGACGATTAGGGTTAGGATTAGGATTTGAATCAGAATTAGGATTTGAATCTGGAATTGAATTAGGATTTCGTTCAGATGTTGGAGCTTGTTGTTGATCTCTTGGTTCCTCCATGAGTTTCGATTTTCTCTTCTTCTTCGCCAATCACACCAACTCAAACAAAACAAAACGCAACAATGATGGAAATTACACTAATCACATTACAAATCATTTGGGTTTGGGCTTTTCATTTGTTCAATTCTATTCGGATAGTCCCTTTTTACTCATACACGCTCCTCTCCTCTTTTTTTTAAACTTTTCTTTTACAATATAGCATTTGACCCTTTTACCTCAGCTGGTAGGGATATTGTATATTATATACAGGTGTCGGGGTTCGAACCCGAGACACCCCACGTCTCCACAATTAAAAATTAAATTGTGTGAGCTCTAGTCACTAGGCTAATTAACCCAAAAAAAAAAAAAGTTTTGTCTTTGTGACAAAAAAGGGATGAAAAACTTTTTCCTCCCTCCCCTTCCATCTTCTTGCACCGCGAATTTATCATTGGGTATCTAACATTTTGTTATAATAAGCATTATGTTAATATAAATCTATTATGAATTATTGATTAAATAATAATAAGTGTTCAATGTCTTCGTAAATTTATGCTCATTTTAATAATTTATGTAATTGTTTTTCCCTAAAAATAGTTCATGTCATTGTTTTGAAAAAATTGTTTAAAGACGAATCAAATTTTATAATATGAAATATACCAAAGTTGAGTTTTGATTATATAATACAAACGAAAGTATTTTGTGAATTTTGAAGGTCGAATGAAAAGTGAGGAGGGTAAAAAAAAATCTATATAAAAAGTAAAAAATATTCTTCATTAAGATTTTGTCTAAGCAGTTGGAAGCTTGAATTGAGAAAACAAAGTTGGACATATGACATGCATGGTCGGTGTGAACAAGATTTACACTAACAATCAATTGAAATATAGTAATTGGCCTTACAAATCAAGCCTCCATGATGATTCATTCACATTGCATGACAGTGCAATCATGTTTTACACCGTCAGTGCATAACCGTTGAACTCTAACAAAAAACATTGATTTAAACCGTAAGAAGCTCCCTCTTTGTTTTCTCTTCAAATTTCAAGAAAAAGAACGTTCAAGAAACGAAACAACCATGGCGGAAGAAGAAAACAATGGCGGAGAAAACGATGACGTTGACAGATTAAGCAATCTACCAGACTCTTTACTCTGCCACATCCTCTCCTTCCTCCCAACCAAAACCACCGTCCAAACAACCCCCCTCATCTCCCGCCATTTTCGCAACCTCTGGAAGACTCTTCAAACCTTCGATTTCGACGACGAGTATGAATTCAACGGCAAAACCGAAGACGAGAACACCGAGCATTTCATGTTCTTCTCCATCTTCGTTAACGCCGTCCTCGCTCAACGTGAGTCTCGACGCATACGTAAGTTTCGTCTTTCTTGCTGCCATTTCCATGAAGACGTGTTCTACACGTCCTCCATTGATACATGGGTACGTACCGCCATTGGACCATACCTTGAAGAATTTTATATCAGTTTGTGTAATTATGATGATGGCTTCAACCTCCCTCTCACACTCCTCTCTTGCTCTAACCTTGTCTTCCTCCGGTAAAGGTTCTTTCCCTTACTGTTGTTTAGGGTTATGTAAATTATTCTATTTTCGAGTAATAGTCGTTTTGGACCTCGAATGTCTAAGGAGTAATCATAATAGTCCCTGTCGAAATTCAAACCTAGTCCCTGTGCACTGTCAAAAGAGTCTACGTTAAATTGTTCTGTTAATATTATTGTATCAGTTCTTCAATATACTTACATACTTATGGTCGTATTAATCCAGTAAATACTTAACCCTGTTTGGAATGAACTTATTTTGAGCTTATGAAAAATAACTTATTCAAATAAATAAACTTTTATATGAATTCATAAGTTCTCACTAACGAAAACTTTATCTTCATAAGTTGTTTTTTCATAAACTACCTTAAGAAGCTCATGAATAATAAATAAAAGCTTAATTATTTGCATAAGCTCAAAATAAGCTCAATCCAAACGGGCCCTTATTGTCATGTCAATCTTATTGTCACAATTAGGGATTCTTTTGAAATTTTGATACATTGAGGGATTATTGTGGCCTCGTTACACATTCAGGGACTAAAATGACTATCACCCGTTCATTTTTCATATTCATTGAATATCCAACATATTTAATTTATAATATAGACCAAATACACGTAAGTATTAGATGGAAAAATACATGACAAAACAGTGCACGACTAAATAGAATTGCGCCGGAGAGAGAGAATTTTTAATGTTGAAAAATGAAAATGGTATTTTGGAATTCTTGATAGTCTATATTGTGACAAAGTTGTCTCAGGTTTCGTGAGAGACAAGAATTCCTGTTCTTATCGAGTCTGGTCTCATGACATAAATCAGGGTACCAAAAAAGTTGTCAAGTTCGGTCCCTGTTTTTTTGCAAATCAAACACATCTTTTGTGTTGCAATGATGATGACATAACATTCTTGTAATGTAATGTAATGCCTTAATGTTTGGGTTGCAATGATGATAACATAACATTCATGTAATGTGCTTGTTCAAAAACGAAACATTTACGTAATGTACCTTAGTTTTTGTGGTTCCATTTTGTTGCAATGATGATGACATAACATTCATATGATGTAATGTACCTCAGTCTTTGCGGTTTCATTTTGTTCCAATTGAAAGACTCTTCGGAGGTTTGCTTACCGTCATTGAAAGGGCTGCAACTAATAGTGGGCGATGGATCTGATGCAAATTCTGTGAATATCCTTCTCTCTGGCTGCCCCATTCTCGAAGATCTGGAACTTTCCTTTTGTCACTATTCTTTCGCCAAGCTTCGGGTGCAAACTTCCTTATTGAAGAGGCTGGAAATCACTTTTGCGTATGAGGCTGGAGGTTGCATTGAGATAGACGCGCCGGGTCTTAAATACCTATGCCTGTCTAATGGCACTGCTTTTGGGAACCTTCACAACGTGAAAGAAGCATATCTTGCTGAGCTTTCCACTCCTGAAAGTGAATCTGTTTACCGTTTACTCAATCTCCTCCGAGCTCTCTCTGGAATTAAACATCTAATGCTGGATCATTACTTAACAGAGGTGACCGAAAAGTTTTCTATATTTATATGTTTTAATTATATATATATGTACTGTTTACTAATATTACATAATCACTTGCTGTTGTGTGTGTGCAAGCAGAGGCTATTAGATGCCCCTTTTTTAGATTTTCCAGAATTTTGCTATCTGCTTCATCTAGATATTGGTCTTCCCTCTTTCAACATGGTTATTGTGTTCAACATGCTTCAGAAATGTCCCATGCTACAAACTCTCATAGTTCTCCAATGCAAGGTTTGTCCTGTTCAACTAAAGCTTTGGTTCATGCTGTCCTTTAAGTTTGGTTCTAATGTGAGCTGTCCCTTGTTTCCAACAGGAACCACAACCAGTCATTGATGATTCATTTTCATATGGATGGGTGGGGAAGCATAAAACTGTTGCTAAGTGTCTCAAATCACCTTTATATCGATGGCTGGTTAAGCCTAATAGTGTTCCTACGTGTCTTGCATCGCACTTGACCTTTATTCACTATAAAGCTTTTCAAGGAAATATACACGAGTTGGAATTTATTCGCTATGTTTTGCAAAATGGACTTCTTTTGAAGACGATGGTTATTAATGGAATTTATCTGCTGGACCGACCAGAAGAATGGGTGGAGTTCATTTCTAATCTGCCAAGAGGATCTGCCATGTGCCAATTTCAATTTCACTGAGATGTATCACGAAAAGGTGTGAGCTTTCATCTTGTTTATTCTATGTGGCTTTCTGAATCAGAAACATGCTTAGCCTTCACTATTACCTGTCCCTTCTTTTTACATGCATTTTCTGGTGGAATACCGTAAATCAATACCCCGTAGACTATTTAATTTCTTTGATCTAACTATTTTCTCCTAACTAAATCTGAGGAAAAGAAGCCTGCAAATACAATTAGGCTTGGGAGCAGAAGCTATGTAGATTTTGTAGGCACTTTATATAATTATTAGCAAGACTGATGCTTTTTATCTCCAAAAAAACACATCACGAAGGTACAACAAATGAAAGATAAGTGTTAGATTTTGAATTGTTAGAATGCTCGGGGTAGATGGAAATGAAAAACTCAAGCTGCAGTTACACTTACACCCATCGTGATGTTGTGAGAAAAGTTTTCACGACACAGCATTTTCCTGCTAGTAATTGTGGTATGTGCAGCAACTCCTATGTAACTATTGTAGGAAGTTAGAATATGAGTAATTGATAGCAAAAATGAAGGCATTATTTGATGGGAAGGCAGTTCAAATGGGCTTTTAAATTGACGTGAACGGATTTCAAAATCAAATACAAACCTAGGTGTGACAGTAAAGCTGATGATGATGCACTAGCTAGAAGGATGACTCACACAACCATTTCAGTAGTACATTTTTCAAATTTATATAAGTGGGAAGATGATGCACATGGTGATAGTAAATTACACGTGATTATTCAAGACCTAATCTATGACTCAACTTTCACATCCATGATTTTTCTTTTAAAATAGGAAGTTGTTGTATGAAGGAAAGATAGTTCTTAGGAAATTCTACTCTTTCAGTAGTTTCACATTTCGACAATTGGAGACCGTTCTTGATTTTTTAAGACTTACAAAAGGATAGCATCCCTAGTATATTGGGAACGGATATGGAAAAATATTCAACAACTAGTAACCACTTGTACAGTGTCAGTCTGTCAACATAACAAGGATCAACTCAGGTTTTGGATGATACCATGCTAGTGGTAGTGGATTGACCCATTAATTATGCTCATTTCATTCCCCTTCCCTTGGCTAGCCTTATACAGAACGATATGTAGCAAAAGCTTTCTTGAAAGAAGTGTTAGAGTTCCACAGTTTTCCATCCAGTACTATATCAGATAGGGATACAAAAAATTCTTAGTCACTAATGGACTGAATTATTCTGAACAGAAGGAACGAAACATAAATTATGCTTACCATCCACACTTTGATAGTCAAACAGAGTTGGTGAATTGATGCGGGAGCTTATTTAAGGTGTCCGGCTAGTTCTAAATCAAAACTGTGGATCAAATGGTTAAGTTGGATTGAATTCTGGTTCAATACAAATTATAATACCACCACTCAAAGCTCCCTTTAAGGCTTTACATCTTAGAGATACCCTCAACTTCTTAAGGTAACAACCTTCCCTTCTTTGGTTTAAGAAGTCAATCAAATGACGACTGACAGGGACACCATCCTAAATGATTTGAAAGGTATCAGTGTGTTGTAGTCTCTATTCAGTAGATTAATTCTAACACCTTGTTGGCAATTTTGGAGGGGATCGTGCATATTTAAAGATTAGCATTCCAATCATTTTGCTAACATTCTTATACTAGATTACCATGTGCAGCTAATTGCCTAGCACATATAATTTGTTGTTTTTTCAATTGTTACATGTTATCAATCACCGTTACTGTTAGTAGCAATTTCTGATTTCTGCATATAAGTAGTGAATACAATCTTTTTCTTTGAGAGTCAAATTTGCTGTATTCTAGTACCTCTAAGCAAGTTCAATTTCAAATTAGTCAATATGACAAATTCTAAATCTATACAATGTTAACATGAATGAGTATGTTTTAGTGTTGCTTTTCTTTCTGTTATGAGTAATTAGATTTTGAAATTGTCTCTAATTAATCATTGCTAATAATTCAACAGCAGAAAAGAAGACACATGGGGAGCCAGGTTGATAAAGAGGATACTTTAGAAGCATAGAAGAGATTATAAAGGTAGAAAGACTCAAAATACTTGGCTATTGGTTGAAACATTTGTTGTTGATTGATTGGGTTTAGAAGAGTTTGAAGTTCAATATTTTTTTTGTTGTAGAAAATATTTCATTTTGTAATGTTTATGGGAAAACAAAACAATTGATACACAACAATATAGTCAAACGGTTAAAATGGCCAAACTTTATTCACATGAAAAATCTGTGTTACAAGTTGCTGACTGTCTACCCAGAAAAAAACCTCCTTATATCAGATTTATTAAAGTCAATTTTATAAATATTTGAAAACTAATTACTTTTCATTATTTATTATATTCTCACTTAAGTCACAATAGAAAATGCTATGTAAGAAAGGTTTTAACCCTAGATCGGAGAGATATCTATGATCCGACATGCTTTAAATAGGATATTTTTTTTTAAGAATCTATGAGAAACAAATCAAGAAAATATTATGTAAGCAATTTTTTCCATTCCGTTAGCATAAAATTGAGTACATTCAATTTGTATTTATTTTATTTAAATTAGTTTTATGTTGTGTCTAACATTTTGTTATAATAGGCATTATTATGTTAATATAAATGCAAAGAGTTTAATTGTGGTGAGTTGACGGTCCAAAACAGTTTTGCACAGTCCATTAACTTAATTTCATTTAACACTTTCGTCTTTTATTTTTTATGTTATAATTTAGTACTACTTTCATCTTTATCTTTTTCATTTTCCAATTTAGTTATTTATGTTATAAAATGTAAACATTGTTATCATTTTTTATCTAGACAAAATAAAAAAAATTCATCAAACTCACTAACTAACTCAAATCTTCATCATACGAACATAGAAACTCAAATTTCATTGAAGAAATCTCATAAAAAAATCATATCAATGTTTACATTTTATAACAAATAGGATTAAATCGAAAAAAGAAAAAGATAAAGTGCTAAAGTGTTATCTGATTGTAACATGAAGGATTAAATTGGGGAGAAAAATAAAGATAACGCACAAAAGTGTTGTCTGAAATTGAGTTAAGGGACAAATTATGTAATTTTGTCTAATATAAATGTATTTGTGGATTATTGATTAAATAATAAAATGTTTCAATTCTTGACAATTTGTATCATGTCTCTTTAAATTTATGCTCATTTTGTCATTTTCATTTATGTCATTTTAATAAATAAAAAAATTGAAGAAGATAAAATGAAATATATTACCGAAAACCTGAAAAATCATCACAAGAAATGTCAAAAAACCAGCTGAAAGAGTATCAAGTTACATCAGAATAATCAAAGGTTATAAAACAAAAGTGGTCAAGTGTCAAGACCCCATTACATATAAATGCCTAAACAAGGTAATGGATTCAACCATAAAAAATGATAAGAGAAAACAAAGCTAGGACGATTCGCTTTTATCCACCAGTAAGATTGAAGCCTAATTTTGTTGAGTAATTGATCAAGTGTGGCCTTCTTTTGGTTAAAGACGCATTTCTTTCGATCCAAATCACCCACACACAAGAAAGTCATATGAGGTTAAAAGCTAAGTGAATACTTTTGGAAAACCCGCCTAAGGTGCCAAATTGATGTAAATGGTCTAACATATGTTCTGGAAACACTATGTGGAAACTAAGCCAGTTAGAGATATTGTACCAAAGTTTCCCATAAAAATCACGAGAGAAATAGATGCTATGTGTCCTCCATCATGCCACAACCACCTGTGCAAAGCTGAGCATTTGGTTGAAGGACCTGTCTTTTAATTAAATAATTGTTGGTAACCGATTCTGAAACAGACGCCAAACAAAGAGGCTGACTTTGAGGGGCACCTCTTTGTTCCAAAATTCGGTTGCATGAACAGCGACAACATTATTGTTAACTATTGACAGCAAATGATTATAATCACTTGTGACATTATATTTGTTAGTAACGTGTAAGTGTCAAATCCACCTGTAAGAAATATGAGGCTGCAAAACAATATTAGTTAAAAAAATCACTACACTTCCGCACGTTCGTCCCCTCCCAAGCTAATAATCGGCGCCTCCACTTTCCAAGCTTCACCATCCTCCCCCCACTCAAGTGAATACATTTTAGCCACCGTTGCCATTTTGTTAATAGCAAGATAAAAAATGCGACTAAAACTATTCTTCAAAACCATGTCATCAATCTAAGGATCGCACAAGAATAAAGTTTGGGCACCATCACCTACTTTCCGTCCAATATTATCATCGAACCAACGACCACCTCTTACATCAGGCGCATTCTTAATATGTATCAAGTTGTTCCAACAAACAGAATTAAACCTTCCCTCCTCGGCAATAATACCTTCAACCTCCCCATACCTAGATGCTAAGACTTTATACAACAAATACCTGGTGTAACGTCCTGATATTTAATTTCGTATTTTATTATTATTATTGTTATTGATGTTATCATTTGTCTATATTTATACATGTGTGTGTTTTGCGAGAATTTGCTAAATGTAATTAAATGACATGAAAATATTTTCTTTTGGTATTGGTACGAGAATAAAATATTTTAGCTCTAAACTTTCTTTTTTAATTTCTTTGATTTAAAGATATTTAATTTGACCTTATTTTATAAAGTATGATATCTACACCTAATGTAGTAACTATATATTATTAATATGTCCTTAAAAAAAAAATTATTAATATGTGTATTTGCTGTGGATCGAAAAAAAAAATGTATATTTGCTTTAAATTAATTTATGTAGTTGCTTGATATTTGATATTTTGTTCCCCTCTCAAACAATCACACCCACCCCACGTTTCTTTTCTTCTTTTATCACTATCAATTTTCTCTCTCGAAAATGGAAAGAAGAAACACGTTCTTCTTCTTCTTCCTTCTTTTTTTTTTCACCACCAACTTCCGGCCACCATAACTCCTCCGTGCGGCCTCCTTTGAAAACCCCACTACCACCATTGAACTCCTCTCTTCTCCCTCTTCAAAAACCACCCAATTCATTTCTAGATTAGTGAGATTTCAAAAACTCCAATTATCACATTCTCTCTCAATGTTCAACCATCATGAAACTCATTTGGAGAAACTAAGTTGACATTCTTCTTCCCCATGATGGGAGCAAGTTCCATCTTCTTGCTCTTCGCTAAAATTAATTTTAAGGATTTTTATATGTATTTTCGGATTTTTGAATAAGGCTCCAAATTAAGCATGTTTTGTTTGTGAAATTGATGATTACATGCTTCCTAGTAAGGCCTTAGTGAATATATTAGACTAAGTTGTTATAAGAATACTAGTTAGTCCTATTTTATGATTGAAAATCAAGGTTTATATCAATATAATGTTGGAACCAGATTCTTTTAAATTGTTGTTAAGAAATATTGACGAGGTTTAAGATTGGATAATATCTATGTCAAATTCGGATTTGAAATTGAGATCATTTTAGTAATTTATGAATTATAAAGATTGTGTTTCATTTTTAAAGAATGTTGTGTTAAGTTGTTTTTTGATCAAAGTGATGTTTTAAATAATCAGAAGTTCACTTCATTGATGTTAAACTTTTATTCTTGCTCAAATTTCATATTTGAATTGTAAAAGATCAACTTTCATTTGAAAACCTCATTGCCTTTTTACTAAATTGATACGTTTAGTTGTTAATATTTATTTATGTTAGCCGCTGATGTGATTTTATTGTTATTGTTGGTGTTGGTGTTGGTGTTGGACTGCTTTGTTGTGTACGTGTGGTGTATTTCCCTCTATTGGTCGTAATAAATCAGTTATGGGGCAGCTTGGAAACCCTTGGAATCGAAGCAGTGAAGTCAGCGTTCTATAGCTGCTACGCGGGAGAATTCGGTAAAGTATTCAGGTGGGGGCTGATTAACCATTAAAGGGTGTTTTGGGAATCGAACTATTGTGTGATTATGAATATTTGAACGATTGCTTATTTGCTTGAAATATATGAATTGCTTGATTGAATGTTGTGTCTTTATCTGTTGTGTGTTGTTTATGATTTATTGCTTGTTTGTTTGTTAATTGCTTGGTTTTGTAAATTGTGCTGATTGGGTTATGAGTTGATTGTCTGTATTGATTTTCACGGTTTTGGTTTGATCACAAGAACCATTAACCATGTGGTATTTGTTTTCATGAATAAGGTTTCCCACAAAACCTTATTTATGTTACGTAGTTCGGCTCTATGTATAGCCGGTAAAGTTGAGTCATCTAAGTCGTTAGAGACTTTTTGTGCGTGCATTTGTTTTCGGGCTTAGATCCGAAAGAGTTGGAAGGAGGTTTAAAGTCAGTATCAATTGTATTTTTGTATTTGATCTGAATGAAGTTGATCCAAGGTCGTGTTCCTTTATATATATTTATCAGTTGGTCGGTAAATTGGGTGTTGGATAAAAATAAATAAACAAGTCCTCATAATTAAAATCAAGTTTTTCACCATTTTATAATTTAAATCAAGTTTTCAAATTAGTAGTGAGTGAGGTTATGATTTAAAATGAATTATTAATTAGGGTCTAGTGAGATTGTAGGATATTTCAAATAATTAGAATAATTAGGCTTTTGACTTAGTTGGATTGTGAGCTTAGATAATTTAAGTTTGATACAACTATGTATCAGGTCTAACTAATGTGAGGTTCAAGTTTGTCTGAGAAACAAAAAGTTTTAGGCATATGTTAAACTATCCATACCCAATTGACTGAATCATTATTCTATTTTAAAATTGGTACCGTTACTACTCAGGAACTTATGTTTCCTTGTTAGTCCATTGGACAATAATTCCAACCAAATCATAGTCGTTGTCGTTTGACGATTTGGATCGCCTTTTTAGGAGATTAGCAAAGTGAGGGCCATGGGGGGTTAGATATGAGTGGGGCATGTACCAATGGCTCAGTGATTAGCTACATTGATCGCCGGTAATCCCACTAGCCAACATATCTACTCTGACACTCCACTGAACTAATTCGAGATCAATGCAGAGCACTCTAATGAGAGAATTCCGAGGAGTACCATGGTGGTTACTACCGTTTGAGGTTTCGTTAATTATGAGTTGCGCGACTTGATTGTCATATCGACAAACTTTGACAACATTAGTCTCCATGGAGCAGTGTTAGGATTAAGAGTCATCATGCATTGAGTCAACTGTTTTATCAAATTATGCTACTTATTTTCGACTTTTATGTGGGATGTGTATATATATGTAAATAAATATTTGTGGGAATTCCCATATCTATCGATATTACTTGATGCGTAATCTGACCCCTCTATTTTTTTTTCTTTTTCTGTTGTTCCTGTTTCATATTTTATGCTAGTAGCTGTCAACAAGGATTGGATAACTGATGTTGAGACCATGTCGACTTTAGTGGCGGAAGCTAAAGACTAGGTTGTATTATTGAGTTGATATAGCTTTGTAGTTGTTTTGTAAATTCATATTTGTTATTTATATGTATTTATGTTAACATTCATTTCCCTTTTGAATTTTGAGACTGTGATATATATTGTTGTGTAATACCTCCCTTTTATTTTCATCTTCCAACAACCTTAAAAGAACTTTATAATTGATATTATTTTACTTGAAAAATTATAGATTTCAAAAGCATAAGAGTTTTTACTCTGTCTTTTGGCAATTGTTGTAAGCCCATTGAGAAGTTGTATTTAGTCTTGATTTTATGAAATATATAAAGACTGTTATCAGGTACAACCTTGACTTCATACAAAGGTTGAATTTTTAAAATAGGTCATGTCGAAATTTTTACAAAAATTAATAAAGAAAAAAATGAGCTTTATTTAATTAATTTAAGTTAATTAAAGGAGGTGTTACACCTAGACTTACAAATCAAGTCAATATGGTTGATTCCTATTGCATGACGGTGTAATTATATTTGAAAATTGTTTTTCTCACTTATGTTTTTTCTTAAAAACATATGAAAAATACGTTTTTACCTACAAAAATAATTAACTACCGTTCGATCTTTCTGACAGTAGCTAAGTACCGTTCAACATATATAACATAAAAAATAAAATAAAAAACTCTAACTATAGTTAACTACATTGGAGTCACCTTGATGCTCCAATTCTCTGTACACATGTGAAAAATATAAAATTAAAGTAAAAAATCAAAATAGTAAACTACACTCCAACTTTTTATGGTGCTTTGATTTTGATAAGATTCTTTTTATTATAAACATAAAACGCTGTAAACCATTTAGCCTCGCTGGTCAGCTGGCACGAGCATTTACTCAAACCTGTATAGAAAGAGTAACAAATATGCTAACTTCTTAATATCCCGAATCAATTTAGTCAGCAGAAAGAAAAAAAAAAAGTAAAAATCATTAATTACAAATATGCTAACTTCTTAATAACCCAAATCAATTTCGTCAACAGAAGAAGAGAAGAAGTAAAAGTCATTAATAAATAGCGAGTCCTAACTCAACGGGTAAAATGCCGAAATTGTTAGGCCGATTCAAAGTTCAAACACTCTCTATTTGTTTTCTCTTTGA
>Ga0228711_1002202_pt1 | contig 29772 bp, 9 predicted proteins | sample MedpolnodulmetaG_2_FD_177996 | JGI IMG/M metagenome (GOLD analysis project Ga0228711, IMG submission 177996) | Root nodule microbial communities from Medicago polymorpha collected in Santa Monica, California, United States - brown nodules | ecosystem: Host-associated > Plants > Roots > Nodule... | reverse complement strand
CCCCCTGGGTTTTTTTTTTTTTTTTTACCTAAACCAAATTTCTACCCACTAGCAAATTACTTTTGAAATATGATTAGAAAATAGATTTTCCTTGTGATGTGCAAACTTGCATAATATAATAAGTAAAAAATACTAGTAAGTTTATCTTGGAAGTTGTAGACCTTATGTTGAATAGATAGTTTTGTAATAAATATTTGTTATTTTAAATAAAAAATGATTATTTCTATTCGTGTTAACATATACAATATTGTATAGGATAGACAAATCTCATACGAATTTTGCTAACAAGTGCTCTTACAATACTTTTAAAAGTTTTTATATAAAGAAATTATTTATCCCAAATGTCAAATAATTCACTTTTCAATACATTGAATACACACATTTTTATACCAAAAGCGTGGTTAGATGATACAAGTTAACCAATGTCATATGTTCGAATTCAATATAATCTTAAACATGTGACATCAGAGTTAAAATTGTTAGAGAAGAAGAGTTGCCACCAATTTAGATCCTACTACACTCAACGGACTAACCTTCACAATTATGTGCGAAAGATACCCAATTTATCCGAATCAAACAAGACACACACATTATTATAAAATTTAATAAAAAAGTGTATTGGTTAGCATTTTCTTTTATTTACTTATCATTTCTTTTCTTTTTTTACTCTCGAGTCTCTTCTACACCATATATAGATACACGTGTGTGTGAAGATATTTCTTAGATTTACGTAAGCAGTGCTAGGATCTAGCATATATCAATATCAATCCTAGGTGCAGAAGATTAGACATCAAGCTTATCCCCTTGAAATGATTATCATTTCGTTTTTTAAGTTTCCAACCAACAAAAAACAAACAAATCAAGCAAAAAAAGTCATAAATAAGAAATAAGTGGTAAGTGTGCGATGTGACCGTTCCAGAGAAGTTGGAATGTACAGTTTCTCACAAATCAAAGTACATGGAATGGAATCAACGATTTAAATGTACCTGTCACCATTGTTGAACTCGAAAAGCTTTCCAGTGTTAGAGAACATGACCAGCCCTACCTTGACGTCGCAAAGAACGGCCAACTCACTAGCTTTCTTGATCAAACCCTTACGCCTCTTTGAAAATGTTACTTGCCGACTGTTTTTGTCCTCGATTAGTTTTATCTCCACCTTCTTCTTCCCCATTCTTCTTCTTCTTCTTCTTCTATCTGAAATGAAAAGTGAAAACCTAACTTCTTTCTATCTTTAGCAAAACACCACAATTCTGTGTTTTAATATATTCTCAGCGTCTCCATTCTCTACTTGACACGTGTACAAGGCATGTGGTATTTTTGGAAGTTTTTTTACCCTTACCTTTTTCCGGTTCTTATTAACTTTTTTGTTATCCATTTAAGATAACGAATAAGTTCTAAGCAATGTCATATGTGTAAATAGTTAGTAACTAGTAATTTTTTTTTGATCTGGTGCAATGTAGAGAAAGAATAGGAATCTAGAAAAATAAAATGAAAAAATAGTTTAAAAATATAAATAATACTGAATGACATCAATAACAAATAAATGGCCAATGCGACCATGTTTCTTATATAAGATACCCTTTTATTTTGTGTGTGAGATGTGTTGATTTGTTATTCAATTAAGTTTAAAGTAAGAAATATTACTTCCATTAGTCACATAAGAAATAAACTTGTGTGATTGATTGAATGTGTCAATTAAAGTGTATGAACCAAGTATTTATGGCAAAATTATGCCTTTTAGCCAAAAAAAACATAGCCTACAATGACGAGCTTATGCTCGACTAATTTTGTGGGTTGTGTATGAGTTTTCTTTGTTCAGGGGATTGTGATACCCCGTGTTCAAACTTCAACTCTCCTATTTCATAGCACGATCCGTTGACACGTTACCAACATGCTTCTTCCTTCATCTCTCTTAGCGGCTAATGGAGCTATAAATGTGGAACGTAGGTTTTATGTGTATTTGTTTAGTCTCACTTAGTCCCGACTCAGCTAGTGTACAAGAGAAAGAATCAAGTAGGCAGCATTTAGCTGCCCTAGCAATTGCCTATCTTGCTATACATTGGAAGGTTTCCTTGCCTAAAGGTCAATCGCCATCGGCCACCAAAAGTAAACCACATAAAAAACTAGAAAAATAATGAACATAACATGAATAGAAAATCAAAGCTACAAATAAAATAAGAGAGATACAAAACTACCTAACTGCTAATTTACGTCATTCTAAAAAATATTAAGAAGTAAGTTAGCAACCTACACATTTATATTTTTTACCAAAACACAAATTCTATTTGATTTAAAATATGTTTTAAGCAATGAATAAATTTGTAATTTTTTTAAACAAAAATATAAGAAACATGTTTCCTTAAAAGTGAAGGTATTACCGTCGTTTTGTATATTAATTTAAAGTCACACAAATTTTAGTTAAAATACAGCAATATGCAGTTTGTCAAAAAAAAAAAAACAGCAATATGTAAAGGAAGGCAAATATATTGTACCGATTTGATACTTAGTGAAGTATTATTCTAAAAATTCCAATAAGCTATTAAGCCATTGACAAATCAAATGATGTTTTTGTTTTGTCTATAAAATGTTTTTTAGGTAGCGGCGAAGAATTGTTACACTCCAGGGGGGAATTTGCGATGATGATAATGACCATCTTTGTTTGGTTTTGAGACTTTGAGGAACTAAATGACAAAAACAGGAGCACTTATCTCGCTAAAGTCATACTTTTTAATAAAGGGTCAATGCATTTTAACCTTGATCGCTTGTTAGGTGTAATTCAATCTACAAATCCCAAACTTCAGACCATAACAACACATCATGTTATATCTATCAATATGGGAAAATAAAGCTCTGTCGGAATGTTAAAAGAGCAAAGCTTTCGTTTCTTATTCTCAATATGACAACGGAATGTGTTACAATTCCAATGGGGTGGTGGTGTGTGATGTTAGGTTGTGGGTTGAATTTTCCCCAAAATGATTCAAAGAGAGAAAGGTCAAAGTTTTTTGAGAAAATTGGGAGAAGAGTGAGTCATCATATTTGCTTTTTTGGTCTTGTTAACAAATGTCTAAGAACAATTTTTAAGGAATGCATAAAAAGAAATTTTGTCTTAAAAATATAAGTCAAATGTATCTAAAAGTTATAACTACATAATTTTTAAGTAAAAATTACTACTTTTATATGTTTAAACAATACATTAAAGACATTTATTAGTTTTTTTTTTAATTTGAGTTTTAAATTGAGCCATAGACTCATTCTCATCATTTTCACATCAGATTTCTTTTTCTTGAGGGATTTTCAGATCAAATTTATATATGAGAATGATTACACAAATAAATAAATAAATAAAAATATATACTCCCTCCGTCTTTTATCTTTTGATGTTTTAGTTATTGGTACAAGTCTTAAGGAATAATTAAAGTATATAAATATTTGTATATTTTGGATTAAAAAATCCTTATTTATATAATTAAATTCATATGTGATAAGTCAAATGTCACAATTTATTTAATAGTTTATGGTGTGTTTTTCAACAAGTATAAACTTGAGAAAAAACTATTAAATATGCTAGAACATCAAATATTACGGAGGGAGTATATGTATGTATGTATATAATATATGTGTGTGTGAATGAATATGACCCATCATATTAAAAGAAATTGTTGGGATTAAAAGATCACTGAACCGATTAATTGAGTCGTGTACCATTGTCATTTGTTACTCTCATTCCTTTGTTTTTATCTATTTCACTTCAAACAAGTGATTTTTATATTGGTTTAGGTTTTTCTTCTCGTGATTTCGTTGTCTGAGTGCAGTGTTACATTGTTTGTTTCTTATGTGGTGTTGTTTGATTTCATTTCTTGTCGCGATGTTCATTTGATTTCCCTATTGAAAGATCAGATATTCAGTCATTGATTTGAGCGTCAATGTTGTATATCTGAAGGCATGGGTATTCATGTTACTTTAATTTTATCATATTATTTGTTGACATTTTGTCATTGTATGCTATTAACTTTGATGGTGTGAGTTTGTTTATACATTCATCATTTATGTTTTTAGAAATGTTGAATGATGTACTATATCAATTTGAGCGATGTTGGATGATCAGATAATCATTACTCCCTCCGTCTAACAATATGATATGTTTAGATTGATAGAAAATGATGGAATGTAGTGGAATAAAATCAGGTTTCATTGTTTGGTTTTGTAAAAAGTGGATGGAATGGAATGTGATGGAACCCGTTCCATCCAACACCACTCTTCCATTCAGTTTTTCATTCCTTCCAAATTAAGGTGTATGCAATGGAATGGAACATATTATTAATTCAATTACAATCTTATCCCTGATTTTTCTATTTCATAAACTGCTACTTCTTCTTTTCTGCATCCCCTCTTTTGCAACTCTTCATCGTACATGTGATTCACCACTTCTGCAACTTTTCACTATCTATTCCTTCCTTCTTCTTTATATCATTCTTTGATGTTGGCTAAAATTGTGTTCAATGATAGATGAAAGTGGGTGTAATCCTTATTCAATTCGTAACTGCACATTTTATTTATTCTTTCGTAACTGCACATTTTATTTATTCTTTCGTAACTTCATGTTGTGTTTATTGGAATAAAATTGGAAGTGGTTGTATTCTTGATTCATTTCAATTTTAATCCTCCACCGTTTTTTCAATTCAATTTTAATACCAGTTCTCTTCACCGTTTTTTTATTGGAATAAAATTGAAAGTGGTTGTAATCTTGATTCATTTCAATTTAGGGGGTGTATTGGATTAAAATTTTAAAAGACAATTTTTGCTTAAAAAAGTCTCAAGGATTTTAAAAGACTTTGTAGGATTTCAATGACTTTCATGATTTTAAATGACTATCAGGATTTACAATTTGGATTTCAATGGATTCACATAATAAGATTTTAAAGGATTTGAAATGATTTTATGTATTTATAAGTTTTCAAAAGATTCCATGAAATTTAAAGACTCATTGAAAAGAAATGATTACAACACACTCTCTATCATAATATTCTCAACACAGACTCTTATTTTTTTATTTTTTTTTACAAGAGATGGAGAGATGCGGGGGGAGAGAGAGAGAAGGGAGAAGAGAGAGACCAAGATAGAAGAAGAAGAGAGAGTGGGAGAAGGGGGAGAGAGAGTAAAATTTTAAAAGAAAACAATCCTAAGAATCTCATGTTTTCATTAAAGACTTTTTCATGCTAAAATTTCACTAGAAAATCCCACGAAATCTATCAAATTCCAATTTATTAAACAATCTTTCAAAATTTAAATGATTTTGAATACCATAAGACTTTTTTAAGTGATGAAAAATCTTGATTGAATACCTTAAGACTTTTTTAAAATGACAAAGAGTCTTGATTGAATACCACAAGACTTTTTTTAAGTTGCAAAGAGTCTTGATTGAAAACCACAAGACTTTTTCATAATTATAAAGTATTTTAAAATACATTAAAATCCTAATCCAATACATCCGCCTAAATCCTTCACCATTTTTTCAATTCAATTTTAATACCAATTCTCATCATCGTTTTTTTATTGGAATAAAATGGATACATGAAAGTGGTTGTAATACTGATTGAATTTTAATTCTTCAAGGTCGAAATTGAAATAAAAAATACATAATCATTATGTTTCATCCACTAGTCAAACAACAGAGTGCAAAATTAGTTCCGCTCCGTCATGAAATATCCAAATAGTGGAAAATAATATTTGTTTTATTCTGCTCCATTCCATTATGTTTCGTTGGTAAGTTATCTAAATAGAGTTTAAATGTTCATTTTGAGTTTTGCACGGTTATTAAGAAAATGATTATTAGTATTGATTTTAATAGTAAAATATGTTTAATTTACTAAAGAGAAATGATATTTGTACAACCACTTTTTGACAACTCTTTAAACATCTCTCTCTCTCATACTCACATCTGTTTTTTATTCTCTCTCTTCTTCTTTCTGTCTCATTTGTTTTTGTCCAATCGCAAGAGGAGAAAATTGGTTGTCATCAAAGTTGTCTAATTTTAGTTGTACAAATATCACTTCTCTTTACTAAAACACCTTATTAATTATAGTTAGTGAAGTAGTTGAATGATTGAAATGTAATAAATAAGCGTATGATAGTGAAAAAGAATAATAAATATTGTATTAATATTATAAAATAAACTAATAATTTGAGACAAAGAAAAACAGTAATGAAGACAACTATTATAAAAGTATCATTTATGATAATGGTTTACAATTGGTTTCAAATAGTCTTATAATTTGAAGTCAAAAATAAGTGGAAGCATGCCTTGTTCTTTTTTTCTTTTTGTTGAAGAATTGTTCTTTTTGCTTTTGTGGGGTGGGGGGATCTAATAGTTATGGTACATTTTTGGGCTAGTAATTTTTATTTGATTAATTTTGTGGTTCTTTTGAGGGCTATTCTAGTAGTAGTTTAAACCCACCAACAAATTTACTGTTTATTTGGGTAGATAGACGAAATGATAAAGTCGTTATAAACTCACACACATAAGCTGAGGTGTTTAGGATTAAATCCCGATCATAACGTCCGGTCTAACAATTTCGACATTTGAACCTAAATCTAGAAACATGAGTGGACTGACCCTAAATCTAGTAACATTATCTTAACTCATTCATTCACCAAGCCTCTCAAATTTTGCACGATCAACCTTGTATTTTAGGAATCTCCTCACATTCATTAAGGAACTTTTCCTTTTCTGCGTTGGTGCTAAATTATTTTGCCGCATTTGTTAATAGGTCAGGGCAATCCTCTGCAGTGGATCACACTTGGCTCTAGTATCGAGACAGTGGTTGGAGATGAAGCTAATCACACTTAGCTCTATGTTGTTTAAGAAACCCTTGGGGAAAGAATAGAGCTGGTCAGAATTACAAGGGCGTTAATGGAAAATTAGGACCAACTTTCAATCTTATCTCATACTATACATTGTTTAACTTTCAATCTGGTTCGTGCTCGCATGAAATTGAAATATGAATGACGAATGGTCAGATGTGTTATGTGTAAAAAATTTGAGGGATGGTAATTGGTTTAGTAACATGAGTCTTATACTTCCAAAGCTTGAATTCTCCATTAACAAAATCATAGTAACCTCCTGACAGCGCCAAGTTCTTGCTCCTTATTTCTCTACCAACATATGGATATCATCAGGAGCAATTCTTGTGTGGTCACAACCATAAATATTATTGGTTTAGGCACACATACAAATAGAAATATGTAAAAAGAGAAAAAATTCAATTTATTATTATTATTATTATTAAAAACATTGGTTAATGTGTATTGTTGTGTGTGCACGCCTAAATGATTAGAATTTCTCATGTCTTCAGTTAGAGAAATATTGTTTACCATTATTTGATCATGTAGTTCAAGAATTGCATCGTACACTGCAGAATTAGTCGAAGAACCAGATAAAGGTTAAACATTTACACCCCACTTGTTACTGTCTAGATGGAATGCGGCAAGGACCCTCTTTTGACATAGTTTTTCAAGCTCATTAATGCAAGGATTGAAATTAAAATGAAGTTGGGGTAAAAAGGCATGAGTGGGAGATTTATTTTGCAAGTTAGTCTAATGAGCTTGGTGCAATGAACCCATCATAGCCACTACAAGAAACATTACCTTTTGCCACTGGCAAAATCCCTGAGAAAATGACAGAATCCCTGAGAAAAGGGACGTTTGTGAGGGAATTTGCCAGGGACAGAAGCACTGTCAAAACCGCTCGTCGCTAACATTTTGTCAGGGGTTACACCTCTGGGAAAATACGAGGGGCTAAACCCCTGGCATATGGCCTGGCTTCGTCCCTGTCACAATCCCTGGCATATTCCCTCACTTTTTTCTGCAGTGTAGTCTGCTCTGACCGCATTGATTGACACACTAACGCACTGACTAATTGATGGAAGGTCAAATCTGATAAGCAAAAAACCATGGACTTGCGAGGGGTTTAACCCCTAGCAAACGATATATTATTTAAAAAAAAAATGTTTTATTTATAAAACCGAATTTTTTATTAATTAATTAAATATTTTTAAAATAATTTTAATTAATAACATATTTTAAACAATAGGCATTATTATATTATATTGTTTTATTTTATAAATTGATAAAATATAACAACATATTTTAATTTATTAAAAAAAACAGATTTTAACATAGTTTTCATTTTTTTTTTAAAAACTGATTTTTAATACACTATTTTCAAAAATTGTTTTCCAACAATAAACCCTTTTAGTATATTATTTTTTATGAAGTATTTTATTTTCAAACATATGTTCAACAACATGCATATTCTTTAAAAAAAATGCATATATCATATAAAAAAATATAAACAACATACATATATTTCACCTTTCAAAAAAAAAAATACATATATTTCATTTTGTCACAAAAACAAAATGCATATATTCCATAATAATTTAAATATTCAACAGCATGCATATATATTCCATAAATAATTTGAAATATCATATAAATAACATCCAACATATATCATTCTATATAACATTTATATATTTAAATTCCAAATAAAAAAAGGAAAAAAAATTGAAAAATTATTTTAACAGTATTTTTTTTTGTTGAAATAATATTGTATATTATTTTTCAAAAAATTAACAGTATTATTTTTTTCTTCAATAATACATTAAAATCATTTTCAAAATTTATTTTAAAAAATTAAAAACAGATCTTGAGAGAAGAACAAATTTACTAACTTGTTGAAGCTTGAAATGAGAGAAGAACAAAATCCAGCAGAGAGCAAGCCTAGCAAGAGCAAGAATCCACAGGAGGAGGCAAGACTTGAACACTGATGCAAGAAATATTTATGTTAGTAAGTAGTAAAAAAATAAAACACAAATAAATAATAAGTTAAGAGAATTTTACCAAAGTTAGAGAAGTTTAGTGATGTTGAAGAGAAGAGTGTATGAGAATTGAAGTGTAAATTTTTTCTAAGTGTCAAAGTGTGAGGGAATAACACGGTGCAGGTTTATATAGACTGGAAAAAACTCAGGGAAAAAACGAGGGGCAGCCCCTCGCATAACTGGAGCACAACTTTTTGGCAGACTTTATCACGTTGAGTTGACAAGGTAATGACAACAGCAGAGATTCTCTGCTGGATTCCCGTTTGCCAGGGGCAGGTTGTGGCATAACCCCTGGTATATTGTTTGCAAAATCAGAAGCTGTCAGCCATTTCAAATTTCATTTTCAAGGTAAAAAAAGTCTGGGATCCTGTCCTTTTGTGAAGGGTTCATCCCTGTCAAATGGTAAGTGGACCCGGAAATGGCTTTGGCAATTTACCAGGGGTTTTCCTTGGCACATGCCATGTCAAATTTGCCAGGGGTTTCATTCCCGTGTCAAAATCCTTGGCAAAAGGTAATGTTTCTTGTAGTGAGCAACTCCCGTACAAGCCATCATCCAGTATAACCTTTGATGACTCACAAGGTTCTTACTGTGAAGTTGAACGACAATTAATTAACATTCTTATATATGGCTGAGTTGGAACGGTTTTTAACTGCCGTTTATAAATGTCGAGCCTTGTTACTAGATCATCAAAATTGTAGTCTGTATGACTGGATTTATTATGAGAAAAATGATGTAAACCTTGTTGCTCATACACTCTAACTATAGCGTGAAGGTCTTACACCAATTTTCTATTATAGTCCAACTCCAACATGTATTACAAACTTTATTCTATCCGCACAAAAAAGTTTGACGATTCGTATTAAAAAATCTAATCTACGTATAATTAAATTGTTCTGCAAATTAGAAGTTAAAAAGAAAAAAGAAAAGAGTTGGGTGCTAGCTAACATTATGTTCTCCAAAGTAAACAAAGCACGTAAGTATTGGAAGGCAGGCATGATGTATTTATTCATCTATGATAACTTCATAACTAATGTCCATCTCAAAAAAAACAAAAAACTAATGTCTCAGAATAAGAATTCAGGGAAACAAGGAGATGCAAACAAATTATTATTATTAAGATCAAGATTAATCTATAATCTGAAAGGGAAGAAAACAGTGATAAAGGAAAGAAGTGCAGTTTTACAAAAGAGCACACATAGAACAGAACTGCTTACATTGTTCCTACATAGATAGTAGAAACTTACTAGTCAGTCCATTACATGTCAAAGGAAATTAATTTTTCTAGCCATTTTCAAATAAAATTGGAACCACAAACTTGTTTGGGTGGAGTGGAACTTATGCTGAGAATGCAACATGAGCTTCACTATGGTAACCATCCTCCCATGTAATTACTCATGCTTGGTCCTGCCGTACAGACTGACCCTGGATCCGGCTGATAGCTGCAACTTAAACAAATATCATTTTATTCAGATCAAAATAAAACAAATCAATATTAAAATAGCAATGATAATAATAATTTATTTTGTAAAAGATTATGAACATTCAATATAGATTTAATTGCACTACCAAAAACATAATATATAGATTTAATTTGTATACACCGATTGCATGATTGTTTTTTACACATGCATCAAGTCAGATCACACCACATGTTTTTGTGGAGATACTTTAGGAACTGGCATATGAAAGTGACACAATAATGAGATTTGATTGGATGTATATGCGTAAAAAATATTTCCATGCATAGAGATTAATCTCTTATCGATATATTTTTTGTTTATCAAATGAATTTAGTATCCTATCATATCACATCCCCAATTTTCTTTAATAAAAACCCAAACCCGTTTTAATACACAAAAACTTGTCTATTTTTCAGATATAAATGGTGCCAATGAAATTTAAATCAAAACTTTATGCTTACTACACTAACTCAAGTACTGTAGTAGTCCAATCCTAGTGTGGCTATTTGAAATTGCTTATGTTCGAATTCAGTTGTCATTTAAGCTTACATCTCAAGCAATACTAGTACTAATCATATTTGCATCACACATGCTATTCCTAAGATATCAAATGCCTAAAAGAAATGCACATCATGATGTTTGCAACATAGTAGGTGTGAGTGTGACCAAAACATTATCAACCATGATCAATGATTGAGCCAAGAAAAAGTGCATACCCAATTTGTAAAGTTGGCTCACACTCCAATTGTTGATAGAGACCATCACCCTGAGTTTGACTTGGATGCCGACCATAGCCCATTTCTTCAACACATGCATTCATTTGAAGTTGATTCAATTGATACCCTTCCAACTGCTAAATAACAAACAGTCATTTACTGATTTTCAATATGCCAAAATCAGGTTTTTGGTCATATATATTTTTGTTGATTTCTATAACTTAAAATGATTGATGAAGTGTTTTTTATATACCCTTTGTCTGAGAGACCTGTTAGCCTCACTTAGCATATGTTCCTACATAAGTAACATTAGTTGGTGAGTATAAGCAGACTGCTAGAAGATATCATACAGTGGAAAAGGAAAGAAAAATTGTTCTCATACCTTGCGTTGAAGATCAGAGAGCTGGTCCAGCATGAATTGGGTCTGTAAAGGAAACAAAATTTACAAAATTAAATAACATATATACTGTATTATTAATTGAAGCCTGTAAGTTTTGCTTCCAATGAAAAATGCAAATAATTAACCGAGTTTTTACTTCAAAGATTACAATTTTTTTCATGTGACAAATATTAGTATGTTAGTGATAGTATATGCAAATATATTGTTGGTGGAGATAGAATCCTTAACCTCCTTATCATTCAACTCCTTATCATTATTACAGATTAAAGTAATGAAGGATAGTTCAGTTTCAATTAGCAGTGGCTTCTTCTTGTTTTGTCATAAGTGACTCTCTGGATTCCAATCTGTTTTGCCACGATCCCAATCTGTTTTCGAATAACTTTCAACATTGGTTGCCATGTTGACACCTTCCTAGGGCTAACACTAACTGGTAGTCCAAGGTATACGAACATTAGCAACCATATCTTACAATTGAGAAACTGAAGCCATTGAGATGAAGGAATAATTTACACCAGAAAGTCTACTCGTAGAGAATCTAACTTTCAAACCAGAAGCTAACTCAAACCATCTTAGAACAACCTTCATTACCCACAATTTTCTACACTAGCCTCCTCAATTGAAAGAGCATCATCCACAAACTTCAAGTGAGATACTACCACGTCTGACCTACCCTCACCAATCTCAAATCCACCAAAAAGGTAAGAGATATTGTTACATGTATGCAGTCTTAAACGGCTCGGTTGAGTATTTTTAATTTTCTTTGTTTTTTAGTATCATAATCCATGTAATTTGGTTCAGACTATGCTGTACAGATCAGCGTACGCATCTTGTGCTTAAGTTTAGCTTGTTCTCTTCAAATAAATTAATCACAAGTTTTAGATACTTTGAGAACTCCTAGACTACTTCTATGAATACTAGTAATGTCTATATTATTTCCATGTCTTCTGTAACTTAATGCAGAACAATGACTTAGCTAAAGCTCTCAAAATGGGCTAAACTGGGGAAGATTATTGGGACTTAAGGATTATGTTTTTCAGTGGAATTACATATAGTAATTGGCAATAGTTTGAAAGTTGATGAGTACCCTTGTGGATCTTATTTGCTTCAAGGATGAATCTAGCTGCCTTTCAAGCGACTCGAGCTCTTTGCTGCTCAGAGGGCCAAGATCTTCTCCCATAAGGTTCCTAACAAGGTCACAGTTAAAAACACTCTTAGTCACTCTGTATCAACAATATTTAAAGATAGAAATAAAATAGAGCATAATCATTACCTCTGGGATCGTTGTAATGCTTCATAACGTGCCTTCAGCTTCAAATATTCCTGTTGACTGCTTAACTCCTATACTCATGGTTGCCACATTTAAATTAGAGAAATAAGCACTTAAGGCATTTCTTACAGTAAGTACTTAACACACATGAATACTCACACAACAAAAAAAATAAAATTGAGGAGTCCAATTAACATATGTTTATTTTTTGACATGTTAAGTTAAAAATTGTAAAAGGAGTAGTAATACACTGACCACTCATGTGACAAACCCTCCCTTCTATCACCCCCAGCTCACATGTTTAGTGGAAGAGAGGCATAGGGAATGATAGAAGGGAAGGAAAATAAAAAATAAAAAAATGTCACATGGGGTGGTATATGGGTGGTATGGGAAAATATGGGCGTAAATCGATATCAGTCAGATACCACCTCATGTGGTATTTATTTATTTCCGTTCCCTTATATCATTTCCTTTATCTTTCTTCCACCAAACATGTAGTTACTAGTGTATAGAACCGAGGGTTTGTCACGTGGAATGATCAATGTATCACTATTCATTGTACAAATAGTATATCATTTTTTAAAGTTTAAGTTTTGATTTGGTTTTTATTTAAATAATACATATGAAAAGATAAACGATAGAAGATAAAAACATCATTTTTAAATAAATTTGTTTCCTATTTAATTAATGAAAACAAATTAACTAAAAATGAAAAGAAAACATTAAACAAATCAGATAAAAAGCCTTTTTGCATTTTAATATTGTTTCTTTCTATATAAACAATAAAGTAAATTGGTTGTAATTTATATTATGATGGTAGACTATAGGCCGTTCAAATTGCAGTTCAGCAAATCAAATTCAATTATTTCATAGAACATAATGAATTATCTATTGGAGTTTTCATAGTTGTATTATTTGTTTTCATAGTTGTTCATCTTCTTACGTGCCAATTGGTTATATTAACAAAAAAATAACAAGCCAAATTGTCCAAAACGTAACACGGCATATAAGAAAAATATCAAAATTAGTCAAAACAAAAGAATTTGACTATAAAATAGTCAAGTTTTTTAGTCAATATAAAAGGACAATTAACATAATGATTTTATATAAGATCAGACATTTTCCATGAAAGGTATATTACCAAGGCTTCTCGTGCAGACACATTAGTCTCAGGCGCACCATAGTTGCATTTCTGGTACCTCTCTAGCGTTTTCAGCATGCTGCAGCACATTGACAAGATAAATAACTTGTATAAATTACATCTATATATCAAATATAAAGAATTATAAAATATAAATTATTGAGGACAAATTAAACCCTCTCTTAAAACATAATTAAGTTTTCCTTATGCCTAACACCAAATTAATATGTAAAAAAAGCATCAAATTAATTAAGGACAAAAAAAGAATAAGAGGCAATAACAAATTAACAAGGAAATTGCATAAAAAACAATTAACAAGGAAATGCTCATAAATTTTCCATGCAACAAATTGGGACAACTTAAGGTGTTTGTGTTTGATTCAGGAAGTAAAAATTGATTCCAAGTCATAGACTTGAAAGTGATGTTTTTTAATCTTTAAATACATTCATGTTACTTATGTTTGATGGTAAAATTTATTTGTAGATGCAAAAATTTCAAATTCTATCTTCAAATTAGAATAATTTCTAAAAATACTAGTGAGCATCGATGGAAAATAATAATGTATATTTTCCTTGACAAAAATATTTCCTCTCAAAACAAAATAATATAAAATATTGGGTTTGTCTAACATGTGCAATATTGTACATGTTAAGATATCTAAAAGTGGTAATTTTTTATTGAAAACAATAATTATTTATTAAAAAACTACATATTTAATATAAAATGTACAAGTTCCAAGTCAAAGTTACCACATTAAACTTTTTAACATGTGCAAATTTGCAAATGATAGAAAAACCCTAAAATATTTGCTTGACAGAAATTAGCAAACGAAAAATTAAAGATTCTTTGTCAAAAAAGAAAAGTAAAAGATATTTGCAAAATTATGTTTTAGGGCTATATTCAAATGACATCAAATCAAACTCAATCTCTTGACCAGATAGAAATTCATCAGGTAAAAGATTTCATATTCCACAGAAATAAGCAGAGTCTCAAAATATTTACAATAACATCACAGTGTATATACATAATTTACCCATAAATCATTAATAATCAACACATATTTTACCTGGTGAATCATGAAGTTAAAACCACCTAAGAGAGTAAAAAAACCATTGGGATGTTTGTGTGTATGTGGTAAGATTTAGACCATTTATGAGGAGTGTCACTTTTTAATCCATGAGAAAAAACATGTACCAGAATTTTTTGCACAACCAGATCTAAAAAAAAGGATCATAGTTGTTTCATGTGATTGAAAAACATTTATTGATAGAAGAGGTGATTGAGGTCATTCATGTTATTATCCACTCCAAGAGTGATGGAAAAGACTATTCTGAATTCTAATTTAACAAAAAATCACTATCATGAAACAATGAATTGAAAGAAGGAAAAAAAAAATAGTACAAGAAATTATTAAGAAAATTGACAACACCATATTGCTCTTTGGACATAAAAGATAATGGAATTTGGATCCAAGACAAGTCCCATGAAATTCAAGGGTATTTGTGTTTCACCAAAAAAGGGGAATATATATTATTATAAATTAAAAAACTAATAATATAGAATACAAAAATTGAAAAAGTTAAAGTTGGAGAAAAACCCTAGGTTCAGAGAAGTATAGCTTATAGTTTACATTGTTTAAGTGATTTTTGAACAATGAACCAGAAAAGCAAACTAGCTATTAACACTGAAAATGGAAGAAAAAATTGATTATACACTTAATTTACACTGAAAAGAGGCCTGACTATAGACACAAAAATTGCTTTTGGAAAAGGCTTTTGAACCAGATCTGTTTCAAACGCTGGTGAAGCGAAAATATGGTAATTTCAGAGGCTGAGTTTAGACCTAAAAGAGGGAAAGAAAAAAAGAAAGAGAAAGTAACAGAAGAAATAAAAATAAAATAGATTAAATACAATACAACAGTGATTTTTTTTAATACATATTTATTTGTTTATTGAATTTCCAGTTGCAGATCTAACATGAATACAATTGCAGAAACACTCAAACTTCTATAAACGCCGAGACATTCACAGAAACGGAAAAAACTCAAACAGTGAAAATTAAAAATCAACTTTATTCATTTTTTCACAAATAAATTAATATAATATTAAAATTTCCTCTTCCCATCTCATATATGAAAAAAGCAAAAATCGAAAGGAGTGAAGATCTTTGAAAAAATAAAAAGAAAGAGAGATTTTAGTTATTGTTGTAGCATAGCATATATATATATAAGATAAGATACCTTGAACTGCTACAAAACTCATAGAGTTTTCCTCTATTGGAGAAGATGATAAGAGCAACTTCAGCATCACAAAGAACGGAAAGTTCATAAGCTTTTTTCAAAAGACCGTTCCTTCGTTTAGCGAAGGTAACTTGTCTGTTGATTTTGTTCTCAATTCTCTTCAACTCAACTCTTCCTCTTCCCATTATTTTTCTTGTTCCTATGTATGTTTCTGTTGTAGTTAGTTGTAATGAATTATGATATTTATATACTCAAAAAAAGAAGAGTGAAATTGTGTTATTGTTAGTAGTTTCTTAGCTTAAGATTCCGAGCAAAACCATCTTTATCAAGCCCTAATGTAATGTGAAACTAGGAAATCAAATGCGTCTTTGTTTTTTGTTTTTAGTTTTCTCTCTCTACCTGTCTTTTTCTTGCTGCTGTGTTGTGGTTAACACACTGCTAACTCAATGACAATGACATTGCTAATCTAAAATTTTTAAATTACAAAAATATATATAGGACTATGTTTTGTTTTCTATTCTCACTGGGTAAGATAGTTTTCTGCTACACGTAAAGGGTAGTGTACTGCCTAATCTTAAAAGTTACACTCAAATTTTATTCTGGTTTTTAATCATATAATGATGTAGATTATCAATTTCATTTTTCTTATGAAACTGTGGTTATCCATGCTTATGAAAAACTTGGGATCGGATGGGATTTGTCACTTTGATTTCAGTTTTGTGGAACAAAAATCAAAATTGATTTTAGAGATGTAGAATTAACTTTACATCTAATAATTATTTTGATATAAGTTAAAATTTGTAGTTTTTTATTTCAAATAACTTTTTTTTTTTTTAAGGTGGGCCATTACATATTTACATATTTGTAGTTTGATTGAATATTGGTATACTCTAAGAAAAAATTATTTACATTTTAATTAGGCTAAATTACACCGAGGTCCTTTAAGTTTGAGGTTTGTAACATATTGGTTCTTTGAGTTATTTTGATAACACATAAATCATTTAAGTTTGCGGTTTGTAACAGATTAGTCCTTTAAATTATTTTGGTCACACATAAGTCCTTTAAATTTGTAAACGTTTTCAATTTGGTCCTTCTGTTAACCAAAACGGTGATGTGGTAGAAGGACTAAATTTAAAACATTTGCAAACTTAAAAGGACTTATGTGTGACCAAAATAACTTAAAGGACCAATATGTTACAAACCCCATACTTAAAGGATTTATGTGTGACCAAAATAACTTAAAGGACCAATCTGTTACAAACCTCAAACTTAAAGGACCTCTTGTGTAATTTAACCTTTTAATTAATATAAACTCATTTGGTTTGGTCTGGTACTGTTTGTTTGAGATTATAGAGTATATTTTTCTGAAGGTCTTAACTTTGATTCTTTTCGTGTCAATTTCAATGGATTAGTTTGCTTTCTTAAAAAAAACAATAAAAATACTAAAATATAAGATGACATTAATTGATAAATACATATCTAACTTTAGAGTATGCTCATCTCAAAGTGTTTGATTCTCCCTAATATAAATTTTAATGTGTTAGTTTAACTTCTTAAAAAAAACATAACAAAATTTAGGTATCGAAATGGTCACTTATTTTTTTTATTACAAAGAGGACCGAAGTCCAACTCAAATGTTCACTTAGCTTAATAATGATGTGTTGATACTTTTTGAAAATTTAAAGAATAAATGGGGGTGAGGTAATTACGAAGAAAAGAAGGAACATAACATACAAGACCAGTGTGACAAACGAAAAAGTTAGAGCGACTGATTTACGCCTGAGCAATTTCAAGTTTGTATAATCATGTGACCAAACTTCAAACAAGGTCTCTCGACTCTTGTTTTGTAGTTGGAGTTCTTAAGTTGTTACCTTTTCTTTTTACATAAATACTCCTGGTCAGGTTCAGTAATTCAACCAAAATATCCAAATTTTGTTGCGAGTTGTGATTCGAGCTCGATTGACCAGATATGGCCAAATGGTCATTTTATATGTTAGTAGAATTCTCGTTTCTCAATTTGTTTTTTGTACAGCTCATTTCTCAATCTTTGTGTGGCATAAGGGTAAAAATTAGCTTCTATAAGAATATATTTACATTGACTGTTCAACTCATTTACTTTTAACTTTTAACCATTTGATTTTTTATAAGTAAAAAAATCCATTTGGAAAAATTTGGACAAAATATTTCAACTTTTGTTGATCAAAATTTCTTTTATAAATATGATTTGAGGAGTTCTATCATTTAAATATATTGTGAAGATGTTATGAATGCTTTTAAGTTCGATTAAAAAAAACTTTAATTTTCACGATGCATTTGTAAAAATAAAAATAAAAATTCACTGTCTTTTTTTTTTAGGAAAAAATCCACTATTCCTATGAAGGAACATTTACCTAAGACTGACCTTGCTTGTGTAACAAATTCAGAAGAATTCTTAAAACGGTTTGAGATCATGGTATGCTTCATATGAGGAGGGAAAAACGTACCCCTATGAACAAGACATGTTATTACCTTTCCTGCCAAATCATGCGCTTCGATATTGTAGAATTTGATGCCATAGTTTATGGAAAATTTTGAAAACCATGATGACTACAATTCATGGGATATGCCAAATTGGTGTTTACTCATAAGCTTACAAGCATGAAAACCAAAAGCAATTAATTAAAATGACAACTCTTTCAGCTTGAAGTAAGAAATAATTAACTTTATTAGTTAAAACTGTTATAAATTGTTAATATCAAACAAAGAACCGATATAGTATATCATTTTATGTATGAGAACAAAAACCGAATATTATATTGATCCTTAGACTAGTGTTTAGTATATCATCAGTTTTACAGTTCTTCCAATTTTGTTAATATAATGTTTTAGTACAATTCTACAATTAATGGAATGATCAACTAAAAAAGTTAAATTTAAACTTAACTAAAAGCAATATTGTCTTAAACTTAATCTTCAAATACTGTTTTTAAGAATTAACCTATTTGAACTATCTTTATCTTTAATTTAAGGAATAAATATTTTGGAAACGCCGCATGTAAATGTGTATTCTCTCCACTAGTTAGAATAGTTTCGTTTTGATTAGATACCAAAACTAGGATAAAGTAGAATTGAATGTATAAGATGTAAGAACCAATTTAGTTCGAGTATCTTATATCTTAAGTTTTGATGATAACGAAACAAGCAAACAAAATAACATCATTTGATTCGATGTTTTACGCGGAGAGGAATAATTTATCTATTAATGTGTGTTCAAGTGTGCAAGATATTGAAAGCACATCACTCGTTAGAGTATGAACACAAAGCAAAAGATTTCCAAGCTCAAGAGAAGTTTATCAAGCAAAACAAGCATATCCTCTAGGTCAACACAAAATCAACAAGAGCGTAAAAAATCATATGAGCCTAAGCATCATTCCAAAAATCAGCACGGGAGGAAATAAACTAAATCGTCTAAATAAGACGATCCTCTGAATTGCCAAATTCAACAACGCAGATAATCATATGGCCTCAACAATCCTCTGGATGACACTAAGCAATAAAGATCAATTCTTCGTCTGGAGCGTATTAAAGATCAAATCCCAAAACACACATTGTTCATCATCTGAACAATCTTCTAAAAGTACATTGAAGCGAATCTATAAACAACCCTTCGTCGTAAAGAGTTCACTAACAAAGACAATTGTAAAAAAGTACAGCGTCATAAATCTCATCCAACCACTCTTTTAGTTTCCGATTTTGTCTTATTATTCAACGTCCATTTCTGAACATGAGCATTCTCTTTGAATTAAAAAGAGCAACTATTCAAAACTTGGATGTTGTCGGATCTACTCTCTTCGGCCATGCTATCAAAGCTCCAAAGAAGAAGCAATACCAATGTAGGGGTTCACAACACCACACTTAAAAGAAAAAAGGCAATGTTCTTATCAATAGAAAATCAAGAAAAAGATAAGAACATGAAAGTGAGAAAAACACAAGAAAGAGAGATTTAAATTGTGTTGGTCTCTTTTATCTTTGCATTTGGATCTCTTTTCAGTGATTATACGAAATACTGAAAGATAAATGAATATTGTTGTAAGTTTGTTTGCATATTCATATTTTAATTTTTAGTGATTTTGAACTTGGGATGAATATCATTTATTTTTAGTCCCTAAACCGTCACCCCTACTTCAATTTAGTTTTAAACTTTGTAAATATAATACTGAGTCCCTACTAATATACACACACATATAAATTTAGTCTTTTCCATCAAGACCTTACAGACTAAGACAAAGTTTCATGTAGTTTAATAGATTAAATTGATAATTTCATATAGTTTAGAGACTAATTATTATATATGTATAATTTATGACTAAATTAGATTTTTTTAATTTTATTTTTCTATTGATATGGTGGCCAACACATACTCAAATAAACATAGAGGGGGTAAATATGGCCGCCGTGTCCGAACCTAGGATTCCACATAAAATATTTTTACAACCAAACCACTAGCTTGTAACAACGAGGATACCCTAGAAAGATGATAGTAGTTTAGTGACTAAATTGATGAATTACTCTATAAGTAACCATGCACCCTGTTGAACCCTATCACTCCATCGACAAAGCTATACCCACCGGAAATTATATTAAAATATACTTCCTACGTCCCTAAATACATGTCGGAGTTTGATTATGTGCACTATTTACATAACCTGATTTGATCATGGGTTTTTTTTTTGGTCAGATAGCCTAGTGGCTAGAATTCACCTTATAAGGTGAATAAGTGGGGTCCGGGGTTCGAACCCCAGCCCCTTGATATAATAATGCATTGTCCTACCAATTGAGCTAAGCTAACGGAACTGATCATGGGTTTTTACTAATGTATAAAGACAAATGTTAGTGTATAAAATGTTGTTCGATTTGTATCAATGAATATTTTCAAAGTATCAATACTTTATGATTTTTTAATATACAAAATTAAAGATATTAATGATTAAAGTTGTACATTAACATTTGTAAAGCGATCAACTACAATATATATTTTAGAACAGATGGACTATTGTGGAGAGTACAGGCAAAAATTAGTATATGCAACGATAAAATTTAAGTCTATAATTATTATTCTCTTTTGTCTCAAAATGATCATCTGGTCTTTAAATATTACCCTCACCACTTTTGATTTATACTTTTAAATCAATTTATGTGTATTATTCAAAATTTGATTTTTTAGAATTTTTTAGCAATGAATGAATTAAATATAAATTTATATTTTTGGCGCTCAAAAATTCATATTTGATTCATACTTTGTTATAAAAAATAATTTTTTGAGAGAAATTCTTATAATATTTTAAGTATTCCTAAAAAACTCATTTAAAGTCCTCGTGAGTTTGGCTCAGTTGGTAAGGACAATGCATAATATATGCAAGGTCCAGGGTTTGAACCTTGGACACCACCAAAAAAAAAAACTCATTTAAAAATACTGAGCTAAGCTTGGTACACATGACCTGAACTAAAAGCAAGACCAAAAATGGTGACGGGTAATATTTGAAGGACCAAAAATTGAAGAATTTTTTAAGAGGTTAAAAAAGAAATTTGAAAATTTTACTGAGACAAAAAATATCTTTAACTCCAAAATCAGTTGTATACTAAGTTCTAAAACTTTTACAAGAATAGGATATCCAAAAGCTTCATTCCTATAAATACAGATTATAATATTGTCCAACTCATATTTAATCCCCAAGAAAAGCATATGCATCTAACGACCAATAATCTGTCCTTGCACATTCTCTTCATTTACCTTCATTCATGCTAGCTCCTTAGGAAGTTGGGGAAAAAAAGTTACAACTTGGATTGTGCCATTTTTGTATCTCATATATGTACTCCATCGTACACCTCAAAAGGAAGAATGGAAAAAGAAAATAAACTCATAATGTGAAAATTATAGGAATGTTGATGATGTTGTATTGAGAATGAACAATCTGAACTCAAATATACCGATTAAATCTAAGATGCAAAAACATCGTATACAGGGACCCATTACACAATGCTACATTATGTGCACGAAGCAAGATGAAGACTATATGGTTCCTCTTTGTATGATATAAGTTGGGGGGAAACTGTGATGTGGTCCTATGTTACATGGAAAACTGGTTGGTGTGGACCATTTGAATTGACAAATCAACTGGGTATTGGCTTCACATAAAAAGTTACATCTCTTCTTTGATGATTGAAACTCCCATGTCTCTCTCTTTCCACTTCTTGAAAGTGAGAGCCAATTAAAGACACTTCTTAACTAGTGACGAACCGTATATGTTCAGATCCTTTTGTTCACAACATTAAATAACCTGCAGAATACGTACTATATGTAATGCATATTGGCTAGTTAAAATAAAATGAGAAAGTGTGAAAGATTAATATCATGCGGAGAACACTCAACCAAATATAAGAAATTATGGGTATTCGTAGAAAACATTTAAAATTATAAACAACTAATAACCAAATAAAAATTGTTGCGGGGGCAGCTGCCCCAGGAGCCATGACTTGGATCCATGCTGGCGTGACATTATATCTTAATCAACTCTTTGGATAACTTTTGGTGTTGGTAAATTATGAAGCTTGCGTTGATATGACATAGTCCAGTGAAGTTTGGATGCTTTAATTAATACCCAAGTATTATGATTTGGTGTATTATTAAAAGTTGTGGATTTGGCTTTGAAGATTAAGGAGAGTGTATTGGATTGAGATTTCAAGGGATTTTAAAAGATTTTTTTGATTATAGAAAAATCTTGTGGTATTTAATTAAGATTTTTATAAAATATAAATAAATCTTGTGGTATTCAATTAAGACAATTATAACTTTTTTTTCAATGCAACGAAATCTGTTGGTATTCAATTATGATTTCTCACAACTTATAGAATGTCCTTCGGTATTCAAAAATTGATAGATTTTGATGGATTCTTTTATGGAATGGATTTTGTGAGACTTTTTGATTAAAAATGTGAACAAAATGCTCATTCAACAAACTCATACAAATTTGTGAGACTTTTGTGAGACTCTCACAATTTTCTTTTCCCTGTTGTCCAACGAGATTCATTTTTCCAACTAGTTCCAGATATTGTGAATTCATTTAACATGTCTTGCTTTTATCTATGCCATCATACTTCTTTCTCTCTGACTGTACCTGTTTTTGCATTACTTGTCAATTGTCATCAGAGGTTATATATCTTGGTTGTGTGATAGAAGAACCAATGTGAAGCTTTTATGCCTTAGAGATGATTTTAAAATCTTGTTATTTGTGTATACTACGTCCATTTATAAAGAGATATGCAAGGAAAATGAATGATGGAATATTGCATAGGGTTTAGTATAAAAAGTCATCTAATTTGTTTTAGGGTTTAGTATAAAAAGTCATCTAATTTGTTTTATATTTTTCATCTTTTGACGTTCATTTATTGCAGTTTCAAAGTGCGCAGAAAATATTTTATAAAACCATGGTGTAATATTTTATAAAATCTTTTGGCATTTATTGCAGTTTCAAAGTGCACATAAAATATTTCATCTTTTGAATATCATGGTGGTAATACACAGTGTTGGAAAAACTAAAAAACATCTCATAAGCATCTTAAAAAAAACACAATTAGCTTGTTGATATAAATCTTTTGAAAATTTTAAAATCTTATAAAATCTTAGGATATAAATCCCTTGAAATCCAAATTACAAATCTTGAGAATCTTTTAAAATCTTAAAAGTCATTAAAATCTAACATAGTCTTTTAAAATCCAAAATCTTATAAAATCTTAGGATATAAATCCCTTGAAATCCAAATTACAAATCTTGAGAATCTTTTAAAATCTTAAAAGTCATTAAAATCTAACATAGTCTTTTAAAATCCACTAGACTTTTTCATGCAAAATTGTCTTTTAAAATCTTAATCCAATACACCCCTCTAATTTTTTTATCTTTTGTAATAGGCTGCATCATCATGTGTGTCATAGCGTTAAGCATCGAGAGAGTTGTGCTTCTTGTATAATAGTTCAGACCAGGCTATCATGGTATCTAAGGATAACTTTGGTTTAGTTGTTGCTTGCCTTGTTGGCTAAGTGTAGCCATTAGTCTTGAACTTTTGCTGTATCAAAATTTGTGTATGATGTTTTGTCCAACTTACAAGTAAGTGATATTGTGGACTTGCAACCTTTTAGAAAAGATGGATAGAGTTCGCTCAATTTTATATTAGATTCAGACTTTTATGAATAAAATTTTAATTATCGAAAAAAATATAGTGGATGCTCTAGGAATCTGCATAAATCTGTTCTTGATGATGGATATATTAGTCATAAAAATTAAAATTGGTTGATACTTTGCAATAGTGACATAGTTATAAAAAATAAAAAAAACAACCAAAAGGACTTTGATAGATTGATACTTTGATTGGAAGGGGAGTTCCCGCTAAAGATGATGAGCTAAGATGATGAGCTAAATTGTGACTAAGTTGGTTGATACTCATTATATTTAAACAAAATCAAAAGTAAACACTACATTTTATATCACTTCAAAACGAAAAATATTTTGGTGACATTGAGTTTTAATAGTTTTTGTTACTTTATTGTATTTTGATGAGAAAAAATGATAGATAAATAATTAAAATAAATTATTTTTTATGAGAGGGAATAGTTAGTTAGAAAAGAGATAGACACTATGTCATCAATATCATCAAAACTCAAAGTCACCAAATGAAACTCCGTCAAACCTATTGACGATTTGACGTCATCACTCAAGGTGGGACTTTGGCGTGGCTTTAATTTCCCTATGTACCCCAACTACAAAGCTTGAACTGATACTTTCCTTCAATAAAAGAAATTAAAATATCTTTGTTAACATAATTCAATTGATAGAAACATTGTATATAGAGATCAAAACTTGAACTTCATATTTTCATTAACTCACTTTCAAAAACGAAATTTAACAACTAGATTACTTGATAGCAAAAATCAAAAGGCACACGAATAGAAATAGTTAATCAAGAAAAGAAAAGAAATAGGTCGTCTTTAACCCCATGGATGGGAAGGACATTGAATAGTCCATGTCAAATCATTTTCATACTTCTAGTTCTCGAGTATCAACATATGGAGTACTCTCAAGTATCAACATCTATACGAGACCACTAAAAAAGTCATTCAAGCGGATTATTATTAGAAGCTTTCTATTGTACAAGGCAACATGTGCAAAATTATACTGTATTAATTTGGATTTAGTGAAGTAATTGAGTCAGGTAATTTTAAATTTTAACAGTTTGATTTTAAATTTGAATCTTTTTGTCGAGTGCATGATGAGCCGAATTCAAGATAGATGAAGTCAGTATAGCTGAATCTTTCTCATCAATGAGGTGATCTTATTTGATCGTTTATGCTTTAAAATGTTAGTTCTCAAACATCGTACTATCTTTCTTGACACTCTTTTTAGTGTCTTTTATCATATAAATTGTTATTAGGGTTAAATAAGTTTTTCGTCCCTATAAATATAAGGAATTTTGATTTTAGTCCCTATAAAATTAAACTGAATGTTTTCATCTTCACAAATTTTTTTATTTTGTTTTTGGTCCTTAATGGATATAATTTTAACGCGTTTTTGACATTTTTTGAATATAATATGAATATATAAATGTCAAATATAATAAACGGACATAACATGAATACAATTTGAACATAAAAGAGTTATAATTTTGCCATTTATATGAACATAAAATGGCTATTAAAGACGAAAAACAAAATAAGAAAATTTGTGAGGATGAAAACATTTAGTTTAATTTTATAGGGACTAAAATCAAAATTCCTTATATTCATAAGGACGAAAAACTTATTTAACCCTTGTACTTGCACGGTAATATAATGAATTTATTATAAACAGAATTTGATTTAAGCGGTTTTCCATTCGCAAACTATATTTTCGTATCTTTTATCATTAAATTAGTGGCATTCTGACTTTGAAAACAATTAAAAAAATTAAAGTAAAATGTCAACAGATATTATAGAGAGATGATGTAAAAGATTTTACGCCTATAGAGTACATAAATGAAATCTTTAAGTAAATATAAAAGTACAAACTAAGTCAATTAAGTTTTTAATGAGTGAATTAATGAAGGTTAGGACAATGAAGAAGAAAGGATATGAATGTAAGACAAAGAAAGTTGAACAGATGAAATGGGCCATTTGTGTGTGGTGGTCCCCATGGGGGACCATAAACTAGTGGGTTTGATGGAAGGAATGGTAAAGGAATAGGAGATAGAATAGGTAGAGTTGAATGATGTGGGCCCATTGTGAAGAAGCACATAGGGAGTGTCAGAAACTTTGCCATTTTAAGGCGAACACTATGTACATCAACCATTATAGCACGTGGACCTTGTTCTATTTTTGGAAATCTTCATTTTAAACAAGTCACGTCGCAACTCACTAGTGGGCTCAAATTATTACTAGTGTTGTATCATATACGAAACCCCTTCTTTAATTTTTTTAAAATAAATAATGGGAATATGCAGATCAAAACTTAAGAAAATCCATGGCACAACACAAATATTATCCATCCTTACATGGTCTAAATTATTTTGTGTGGATATGCAAAATCATTAAATGATCTAAATATCTTTGTGATGTGAGGATATCACTTAGAAAATTTATTTTGCATTGTACACAAGAACATTTCATAACATAATTAATGAATACATCTTTTAACAAAGTATGACAAGTACAAATTGAATTGAGAATCAATCCAATGAGCATTGATTTTGTTTTTATGTTTTTCCTCATTTGCGACCAATGAACAAAGCTGGATCAGGACTTTAGTATTGCGGCTCTCTTCTCCTAAGAAAATAGTGTGCTAAGGTACACACACCTATGCAGATGGAAGGTGATGCTTTTTTTAGACAAACCCTTTTTAGATAAGCAAATGGAAGATGATATAATGTATACATCAAAAGGAACTTGGTTATCTTTCATCTTTTAGATACATAAAAGAGTATATAAATAGAATTAGAATCATTTTTTGGTTCATTCATATAAGAGTATTTCATATGTTTTGAGTGGTATTTTTTTAGAGTGGATTCAACATTGACCTTCCTCAAAGTTTCACTAAACAACATAAAAACCCACTCAAGTTAACACTATTTGCCATGTTGATGAGTATAGTACATTCCTACACTCTAACTTTTGAAATTCTAAGAAACGTGCCCTCGCTTTTTTCATTTTCCTCATAAATTATTTGAACCTGATTCTAGTTCCCATCATTTACCTTTTGTTTTCTTCGAACTTTTTTGCATTTTCTCTCACTTTTTTGTTCAGTGTAACATATGCAAAAAAAAAAAAAAACTACAGGTGAGTTTGTGTACATGTTGACGTTAATTTTTTAATATAGGTGCTGTCAATTTTTTAGCACCTCAAATAGCTTCACGTGCTTGTTGTCATGAAAGCTACTTGGCTTAAAATGCATCTCAATTCAGATTCGTATATGGTAGGTCAATTTCAGATTGCATCTACTAGAGATAAAAAAATGTAAGGGATTTTAACGGAGGAAAATGGTGTTAACTACTAAAGCTACCTTAATTACTCTCACATACTGAAATTTAGGTATGGGAGGTTAGTATCTTGTTAAAATTAAGTGGGAAGGTTAGTGTCTTGTTAAAATATAGAAGGGGTGTGAGTATCATTTTGACAAAACTCAAAGGAGGTTAATACAATTTTTCCTTTGAAAAAGGGTCTACTATATATATATCAACACTTAAAATTAGACAATACCTAAAAATTAATACACTTACTATTTTTATTGAATGAACAGACCATGTATATCCTTCTTTTGACTAAAATTATCGAGGTATTAATGTAAAGCAACCAATCAAATTTATGGGATTGCTTTTCGTACAAAGTAGCTTTATTCATAATTTTCTTTGTTAATTTAATTATTTTTCTATAAGCGAGGTTTCATGAATCATGAAAATATTCTAAAACTGTGTTGTGTTGGGAGGGCTTCTCCATAACACAACATCTGATGATGGTTTCTGTTGATATTGGTCTGTGTAAATATGGTAAGTGCCTAAATGGCTACTTTTGCAAGTTTGGTTCAACGTTGAAACCGTCAAGAATTATGCCAATAAGTTAACATGGTATTGGTCCTTCTTTTTTTTGTTTGGGTCTGGTACGGTAGTGTTCTGCATTTTATATAAGTTCTTGATAGAACAACTTCAACATTTTACAAAAGCACTTTATATTAACAAAAAAGCATTTTATATGAAAAATAAATTTGGTTTTCAAACGTGACATTTAACAACTTGAACATAGTAACATTTTGTCACTTCTTTTTCTAAAGAATTATTTGCATATTAACAAAAATCCTTACACATTAATATATTACAAACAACAATTTTTTAGAAACCACAGTACAGCGTTTGAAACCACATTCCCCACAAACTTTGATTTGTAGATTAGCTATAGCCTATAAGACTAATTTTTACTTGAGATTTGAGGCTCTTTACTCTTCTTCAAGAGTGTCAAATCAAACTATCATTAATTTTGTGTAAGTGTAACCACTCAATGAACTTAAAGTAACTAACAACAATGCCAAGAGTCAAACTAGTTAAATAAGAGTTTAATTAGTATGTTTCATCGGTGTATAGTTATTTTTAAACGGACAAATACACTGATTAATTAAATTCATTAAATTGATACTCTTATAACAACACACATCATTGGAAAATATTGTAGGATTTTTCTTTTTAAACTGGGTATCTAAACTAAAAATCTATTAACTCTATAGATTAATCTCACCATCCACTAATTGAAAATTCAATTGCAGACCAAATAAATCTTAGGTTTAAATGCTCTTTTGGTCCCTTAACTATTTATTTGGTATCGATTTGGTCCCTTAACTAAAAAAAAGAATGATTTGGTATTTTATCTTTATCTCCGTTACTTGTTTTGGTCCCTTCCGTTTAAAAAATTCAAAAAACGTTAAGTGAGGGCACATGTGGCAATTCAGGGCTGATTTGGCAAGTAAGTAATGGATGAGATGGCAAAGGCTGGGTTTTAGAGAGAGAGAGACAGAAACCACTTTTCTGAAACAACCTCAAACGGCGACGAAGAGAAGAAGAAGAAGAAGAATCGCGGTGGTGGAAGGGAAGGAAAAGGAAATCGCACCGCTCATTGAATCCAGGTATCATCTACATCCTTTATCATCATCTTTGAAAAACTTTTTAGGGTTTCTGTGGTTGTTGTTTCTAGTATATGGTTTAGGGTTTTTTAAATGGTTTCTGGTTTAGGGTTTCAATAAATACGAATTTTTAACCTTTTATGTATGTGGATTTGGGTTTAGGGTTTGATTTTGTTAGTATTTAAATAGCAGTGGTCCATGTTTGTTGATTTCTGTGCATATTTGTTTATTAGGTTTGGTGAGTGGTAATGGAGGAAAATTTCGAAGTGGTTGTGCATCATATGGGTGTTTTTAAAGAATTTATGCACACTGGTTATGAGGGGCTTGAGATAACTTGGTTGTGTGACCCTGACAGATGGTCATACTTTGAAGTGCTGGGTAATCTAGAGGTGATGGGGTATACTGAGATTGACTCTATGTGGTTTTATGACCCATACCTTGCACCTGGAATGCATTGTTTATATGATGACAATGGTAGTAACAGGGTTCGGTTTATAGCACAAA
>Ga0228711_1002201_pt1 | contig 29773 bp, 20 predicted proteins | sample MedpolnodulmetaG_2_FD_177996 | JGI IMG/M metagenome (GOLD analysis project Ga0228711, IMG submission 177996) | Root nodule microbial communities from Medicago polymorpha collected in Santa Monica, California, United States - brown nodules | ecosystem: Host-associated > Plants > Roots > Nodule... | reverse complement strand
CATAAGTTGAGATGTTGTTTATCAATTTTTTTTTTTAAAATGTTTTTCATCAATTATAATCAAGGTTGTTTCTAATCGGTGCTCCATGGAAAAATAAATTAAAATAGGTTCCACTTGTTTTACCATGATTGAAGAGAGAAATAAGTCTACTGATTAAAATATTAAAAAATGTTAAGAATACTCTCTAACATTACTCTTTTATGGGTGAAACTCTGTGAGTCTCAGCATTTATGTGAGATTCATTTTAAAAAGAGTGTTAGAAAGAGAGTCTTCATAACACTCCTCTTAAAATATAAAAGAAAATTGTGTCCCAATGTTAAGACACATCAATTTTTTCATGATAATATACACTCGTCTTTTCACATGTTTATCTGACTACAATTATACTTAGCAACAATTTCTCGCCATTGATGCTCAAATTCTTGTGTTCTTCAACTTATAGAACTCATAAAAATGAGAACACTATGTTTTGTTGATGGCAATTCATTTTTTTTTATGGTGGCCGGGGTTTGAACCCCAGACCTTACATATTTTTATGCATTGTCCATACCAACTGGGCTAAGCTCACGAGGACTGATGACAATTTTTTTAAGATTGCATCATTCATCCAAGGATTTTGAACAGTTAATATAGTCTTTGGTGGCTTCTTCATTAAATATATAAAAGTCTATAGAAAAGTTAAAAGGCAATCAAATTTTCGTTATTAATTAAAAAACTATATATGTATACCAAAAAAGATCATATAATCAAATGAAAAAATATGTAAGAAATAGTTACCTTCACTAACCAACAAAAAGCAAACATTGTTTCATTCTATAAGAGTGCACATCCTAATAGTATGGTGGTGTTTAGCCTGGGAACAAGGAGTTGTTTCCCACCATGGGAAAGCTCCCTTTCCCAGGACAGGTGGCTTGTAGCAACCGGTTAAACCAAAAAAACAAAAAAACCAAAAAATTGTATTTTAATGTTTTTTTTTTCTTTTGATTGCACCCTCTTTTTACTTTTGCATATTCCAAAACAAAATTCAGTTTTATTATGTCATATTTTTCCTTAGTTATTTTCTTCGACCTTCTTTCATTCATTCAATCCAAGAGCCTATAACCGGACGACGACCACCGCAGTACATCTTCTCCGACGAAATATTTTTTTTGAACCGGACCACCTCACTTCATCTTCTCCGACGACAAGGTTTCAAGTTCCGGCAATCTAAATTTTGCTGGTGAATCAAGCAAAACCCTATAGATCTGTCTCTGATCTACTATCTCACACAAAATAAGGTATGATTTTACACTTATCTATTGTTGAATTTGCATTTGAAACTGAAATGGTGATGATTGTTATATGTCGAATTAATTTTACACATCTTTTCTCTGCAATTTCCTCTTGTGCTCCTTCCAAACTAATCTCTTTCAAATAATTTGCTTGCATGTCCCTTTCTCTTCCATAATTTGCTTGTTCTTATACTTCCTTTGTTCAATGTTTGCTAGATGTTCGACTAATTGAACTCAAAACTTATAGGAGTTTGGTTGACGGTGTTATGTTGAAAATTGCAGTTCTAATAATTTCGTTTACCTATACACTTCTATTTTCTCTGCAATTAAGAACGTGATGAATTTTGTTCTTTTTATTTGATAAATATAACACGGTGGTCTATCATATAGGAAAGGAATACTTAGCATATCAAAAGAACAACATTCATATTTAAAAATAAAATAAAAAAAGTCCATTCGTGAAATGTTCGCGTGCAAATGTTTCGCTACATATAGCATGGCTCTTAATTCTTATATTTATTTGTATTCAAGTACAGATATTGATGTGTATACTTGGATCCCATTGATTAGGTGTGATGCTACCATATTTCATGCTTTTTTTTTCTCATATTAATTCATGTTTTTTATCATGACGTTATTATCTGGCACTATCACTATCAAGAAGTTTGTTCCAGTATAATGTTTTATAATTGACCAACATGGAGCTTTGTGTATAGAAGTCTCAATATTTGTCCGTGAGTTGCAGTTCTTTTTAGCAAGTACTAGTAAATGGGCTAGCAACCTAGCACTTATTGTCATTGCTTGTGAAATGTCTTCATGCATTTGGTAGGGTAGATACTGGTTTTTTTATATATAGTAGTGAAGTGTAGTCATCTAGGAATATTATGTAATTGGTTAACCTTTAAGATACATTGAGTATTCTTTTACTTTAGGGGTAATTGTTCTGGCATATTGTTTTTGTGACATGGATGTTCGTTTACGTTGGTAATTATTGTGATTATTGATTTTGGTATGTAGTACAATCTGCAGAAATGGATATAGATGAAATCATGGAGATTTTTCAAGGACGGGGACGGCCAAAAACCGAACAAACCGAATTTGTTGGTGGCAATACTGAGGTAAACATATTGTTGTGTTAGGAAGGCAAAACTTATATGTATTTGGTATTCATTTGTTTGTATAATATGTTAGCAATTGGATGATATAAACATCTTATTAATAGGGATTGGACAACAGTTGTGGTTCTGGTTCAGAGAATGGTAATACTTCAGTTGACGATGTTGTAGGGGAATCCAACAACGAAGGATTTTCGTGCAACTACGATGCTGAAACAGCTGTAAACAATATGGCTGATATAGAGAAAATTGACTAGAAGGAAATCAGCTGTGAAAAAGTAATGAGGTACCATTTCTCAGACCAGGAAGTAGCATTCATGTTTTATAATTTGTATGCTTGTTTACATGGATTTGCCGGTAGAAAAAGTCGAAATGTTAGGAATGTTAACCGGCAAATAGTTCAACAAATCTTTCTTTGCCATAGGGAAGGCATGCATTAGGGATGATAGGTATAGCAAAAGTAATACTAGGAAAAGAGAGCATAAACCTAATAGTAGATGTGGTTGTCAAGTGAAGTTCCAAGTTCATATTGACTTTCAAAGTGATCGTTGGTATGTTAAATATTTTGATGATGCCCATAATCATTCATTTTTGAATGATAAGAATTAGCGAATGTTACCAGCCCATAGGAAGATGACTGACCATGACAAATACCAAATGAAAACAATGAGGACATTTGGCATCCTTACGTCACGCATATATGGTTATTTTGCTACACAAGCTAGTGGGTGCGAAAAATTATGTTTTTCAAGAAGAGACATGTACAATGAACAAAATAAAGGGAAGGGTACGAGATCTGATGCTGATGAGGCACTTGAATTCCTCGATGAGATGTGCACTCGAGATGACATGATGATTTGGAAGCATACCGTGAATGCAGATGGGTCACTTAAGCATCTTTTTTGGTGTGATGGAGTTTGTCGAATGGATTATTCCATGTTTGGTGATGTCTTGGCATTTGATGCTACATATAAGAAAATAAAGTACAATATACCCCTAGTGATATTTTCTGGTGTAAATCATCACAACAAGAGAGTCATATTTGGTAGTGCCATTGGCGGGGATGAGACGAAAGAGTCATATGTTTGGTTGTTGGAAACTTTTGTTGAAGAAATGGATGGAAAATGTCATGTATCCGTTATAACTGATGGTGATTTATCTATGAGATACGCAATTGAGAAGGTATTTCTTGAGGCTCATCACTGGTTGTGTGTGTGGCATCTTCTTCGCAATGCAACTAGCATTGTTAAAAATCTCCAATTTGTTGTGAAGTTTAAGCGATGTTTGTTGGGTGATTTTTATATTGTTGAGTTTGATCGTAAATGGGAAGAGCTTGTGCATGAGTTTGGTTTCGAGGAAAATAGTTGGATGATTGAAATGTACAACAAGAGAAAGATGTGGGCCATGACACATATTCGTGGCAAGTTTTTTGCGGGTTTTAGGACTACTTCAAGATGTGAAGGATTGCACTCGAAATTTGGAAAATATGTAAATGTCCTATCCAATTTGGTTGATTTTTTGCAACAATTTTTTCGTTGGCTTAATCACTTGAGGTACAAAGAAATTGAATGTGATTATGCATCTTCGTATGGTGAAACTGTCCATCAAACTGAACACAAATCTTTAGAGAGATCAGCTGCTAGCCTGTACACCAGGAGTGTGTTTATGTTGTTTAGACCGATGTTGCAAAGGGCTTGTCGTTGCAAGATTGAAAAAAGAGTGAAAAGTGGTCCAATCTTCACCTACATAGTTACTAAATACCCTAGGCAAAATATTCGTTGGCAAGTTTCCTTTGACCAAGATAAATTGACATTTGGTTGCTCTTGTAAGAGGTTAGAGACGTTGGGTATTGCATGTGAACATATAATAGTTGTTCTAACAAAACTGAACATTGTTGTCATGCCTAATTCTCTTATTCTGGCAAGATGGACCAAAAGTGTCAAAGATGATGTAAACGCTGCAAATGCAAATAGTTCTAGCCAAAGAGACCTGGCGTTTGTTACTACTTACGTGACTTTAGTAGAGCGATGTAAGAGGATGGTAAATGTTGCGTTTACATGTGGTAATCCATAAGAAATTTGTAATACGAATGATATGGTAGAGAATCAAACTCAACGGTTGGAATCCTTTGCCATGAGTAATGGACTTAATTCTTCGACGTTGGGATCACAACCTAAATGCAGCTTAGGGAACCCCCCACGGGTTAGGAGAAAAGGAGGAATACATGCACCTTCTTCTCAAACTGCCACTGGTGTCCTTAAAAGAAAGACACAAAGGTGTGGAATTTGTGGTAGAAAAGGTCACAATAGAAAATCCTGTCAGTTTCAAAGCGAACCATTGTTGAATTCACAGGATGAAGAGTTTGAATTGTTGAATCGTGACAATGAAGCCGACATTTATGAAAGTGACGACTGTAACATTGATATGGTACGTTTGTTGCTTAATCATGAGGTTATGAATATAAGTTAGCTTTACACCATAGACCCTAAATTTATGAAAATCACTAACTATGTTTGTTGATGATTGCAGGATGTCTTTTAACTAGTTTGCAGTATAATATTTATTGAGGTCTTGGTTGATAAGGTACTCAAAATTTTAAATGTAATAGCGTTACATATTTCAACTTATTTCAATTGACAGTAAGAAGTTTAATTTTGTATTTTCACTTTTATTGTAGGTAACAATTTGGTTTTAACAGATCTGCACAATTTATATTTTCTTGGAGCCTGAAGAATATGAAGTGGTGGTCTAGCACTAGAATACTTGATTATTAGGAATCTGTTTAGATGTATTTTAATTTACTTCTTATTCATAAGGTTTGACATTATTAGAACGGAGACTATGATTCATTTAGGGATTTATAATGTTGTTATTTTAATTTTGGAACCCAATTACTGTATGGGTGTTGGTAACCACTGAAACATCTAATATCTGGATCTATTTTGTTAGTTTGGCCTAAAAATCACTAACATTTGGTGTGATTAAATATGTAATATGTAATGTGTTGCATGTTTGGTTTGTGAATCTATTGAATAGTTTGGTAAAGATCCAAACAAACTTTTAAATTTAGTCAATTTGTGAATTTGTGACCACCATTTTCAATTGGTTGAGAACATATAATCAACAGGCTTGATATGATTGGCATTATTCATGCGGTTGCAGAATTGATATGGTATGGAACCTCATACAAATTCAGACACGCATAACACAATTTAGTGAGCACAATTCAAGAGAATGTAGGCATAACACATGCTTTACCTGCTTTAGGCTATGGACTACGTTTGTTCTGTATGTCATATGCTTTAGGCTATTTTTTTATTGAATTGTAATAGGTTGCTTATTAAATGTGTATCAACGTGAGTTGGAGAATATTTAAGAAATTCAAATTTCTACATGTTTCTACAGGTTGCTTCCTTCTTTAGCCATCTAATTTTTTGACCAAATGATTGGCATGAAAAATATGAAATATGAAATAGAATCCATTTCCACCAATTGTATTCATTAGTGTACTGATCACTTGGTATTTCAATGAATACTTAATTAAATTCCATCAAATTTGTTCATTAGTGATTGTTAGCATTACACACAACCATACTAACAAAGTCACAATATATCATGTCAGCGTGATAAAATAGACAAGGCAATTTCAACATTAACACAATTATAATCATTACATGTTGAATTTAGCATAATCAAATTCTAACACACAATTAAAGCGTGTTTTTTTGTCCCTTGGAGCCTAATACCAACTATTACAACCCAATCCAATAAATATTCCAAAAAGTGGAGCATAATAAGTAACTCAAAATAGAGTATTGGAGTGGACACCCATAAAAATGTGTTGAGTATAGATGCAGATTCAAAATTATAACAAAAAAAAACATTGTCTTAGAGGTGGTGGTAACATGCTCATAATATGTTCTAGTCCAGAAAAAATATATGATCATATGACCATCAGACCATCATATGGTTGCACTAGACGTTGGGTTGGTTAGTTTGCTGTTGACGAATGCCTTTGCATTTTCTTTGACCACAACCCTCAATTCATTGTGAGGTTCCAATAGCAATGTTGCGGCGCTCTTCATACGCACCTCACTCTCATAAAGCTGCATTTGAAATTATTTAATTGTTAATTAATGCAAAGTATGTTTAATGAAATATACAAATAAATTGTAAATTACTCCGTATCGTGCCAAGTAAAAGGGCAGGAACAAAGAAATGTCCCATGCTCATCCAGTCAAGAACCCACACACTAGAATTATCACTATGAAAAAAATAATAAGTAATGATAATTTAACAACTCCATAATTAGAATCAACACTGTTAAAAAATTAACTCCAAAGTACATAATTGCAAATGTTAAGAGTTATGTTTTGATAGTATTTTCAACCTGTTTCCAGTGCATGGGAGGCCTCTACCAGGTACAATATCAAATGACATGAAATCAATCCTTTGCTCGTGGAATGACCACCCAAAGCTCGGATCACTCACAAGTTTGTACAGCAAAGTGGCCTACAAATATCCATTTCACAGTTTTTACTACACAATGTTTTAATAATCCAAGCTAATATTAACTTAACACGCTTATATTTGATTTAATAATATTACCAATTTTTGAATTTGTAGCCTCCTGAAAGGAGTGGCTACAACTGGACAGTTGGAATCCAAGTGGTAAATAGTAGCTTCCTTAAGGTGGATAATCATCAAGTACCAATGATCGGTCCAAGTCTTCACAGGCACATAGATCTAATAACAATGCATAATATTATTGCATATTATAACTTAAAACATTTCATACTCTAAATCATGCAGAATCAAATAAAACATTTGTTATATCATACTTATTAATAAAATCTTCATTTCCTTTGGTCTTACTTTTTTAATAATATAACTTAAATGTTATATCATACTTTACAGAATCATATAAACTATCATTTATTTAATTTTTTCATGGAAATATGGGCACCGTAATTTCAATAACGCTCTTATACAATTGCACAGTTTCATTAATAACTCCTAATAGGGTTTGGCATCTCATTGAATTATTGTTGGTTCAAGAAAATTGCAATTTGAAAGATTGTACTTACAAATTTCAGGGTGGAATAAGGTGGCATCCATCGATCAACATACTATTCACGTATTAGAGGTATTGGCATTACAATAATAAAGTCAGCCTAATAAACAAATAAGTATCAATTAGATTTTTCGGCATGCTACATCATCCACTATTATTTTCTTAAATGTAAATATATTTATGCAAACAATCAAACTATATGTATACCTCAAAAGACGGTGGGAGAACCCAAACCGCTTGAGAACTCAAATGTTGTTGCGCTATTCGGATACTCTCAGCCATAAGTGTCATCACCTGACACCAAATTACGACTTAATAATTAATAACCAACTTCTATTAATTATTATACAAACAAAAAAAACATTAAATTATGGTTAGAGCAAATTACCAAATCAGAAATTTTCTTAGTTGGAATCAAGCAAAACAAGTCATTCCTAGAAGCCGACAATTCTACTGATTTCACCAACCTTTCTTCCATAATATTAGCATCTTTGGTTCTTTGAAATAGAAATGCACAAACTCAAACTTCTTTAGGAACTAGGTCCATGTCATTTGTGGGACGAAAGATAAGTTGCTTACCCTATATACCATCCCAGCATGTGTTCTCCTGATGATGTCGCTACGAGGGATTTCCTCAGCTTCACCGCAATTTGCATCTGAACCAGTTTTCGGCATCCACTCACTTGGCATGAAAGATTCAATTGCTTCATAAGACATCATCATGTTCTGAGACCAACTTCCTTCACCTTTCATCACATCAACATTAATGACAACATTAGCAAATGGTAACTCTACATTTCGATTAAAATTGTCATCCTCAATGTTAACAACATTCGGAGCAAACAAAGGTACATGGGTTGGTGTACGAGTCTTGGTAGTTATTGGGGTGCTCTGCATGGGTTCAGTAAACACACCACTACCATTATTCTTCTCTTCAATGTTCTTCACAGACTTTTCTATTTCTTTGCATGTGACCTTTAGTTCAGTCAGCTCATTGGTAGTGATCTATAAGAATACAAAAACTATTATTGAAATTTTAATGGAAAAACATAAAGTTTAAACCAAAATACCAAATATGGAGAAACACTAACCTCATGATTTGCAATGACTTTTGAAAGTAGTGTTTTCATGGTTACTAACTCTTTCATCACCATCTCCAAAGTAAAGTCGTTTTTGCATGAACCATCAATTTGTTCTTCACAAGGGTTTTTTTCATTTAAGTTGCAGTTCCATTAAGAGAAGAAATTATTACTACATATTTAAAACTGTAGAACACAAAATCGAAATACATAAACATATAATAATATGAAAAGCAACTAACATGTTGTTGTCTTCTTCGTCACCGTCGTTCATGAAGAAATCCATAGGAGAAGCTTGATGATGGTACGTTGTGAGTTAAAAACAAGCTTTAGAAGGTTTTGTTTGCTTTTGTAAAAGTTATGTGAAATACAAATTTGTATAGATAAGTTATGGAAATAAAATATAAGAAATATAATATATCTCTCACATGTAGTACAACATCTTTTATTTAAATATAATAAAGAAAAAAGTTGAGGGTGACTTGTAGTCACTAAAAGTGAATTTGTGTTTGCTTGTCACTTTTGCAGTCAATTGAGGGCACCTATGTACCATAGTGTCACACAAACTACGGTTTAAAATATTCAAGGGAGAATTTGGTTGGCTTTTATGCTAACGAGTGTATTCGGGACACTTTAATGAAATTTGTGATACGACGATGTTTCACAAATCTTACTCGTCAAAATTTTACATATTACAACATCGAATTAAAAAATTAAAAAAATTGAAATTTGTGATACATCGATGTTTCACAAATCTTACACGTTAACATTTTACAAATTACGGCATCGAATTTAAAAATTAAAAAAATTGAAATTTGTGATACGACGATGTTTCACATAGTTTACTCGTCAACATTTTACAAATTACGGCGTCGAATTAAAAAATTAAAAAAACAATTGAAATTTGTGATACGACGATGTTTCACAAATCTTACTCGTCAACATTTTACAAATTACGGCGTCGAATAAAATTTAAGTTGCTTAACTAGTTACTACAATTTGATTCTACAGTATGGCAATTACCCTTTTATTTGACTAAGTACTCACTCAAGTCATTATTAATCATAAAATATCAGATTTCATAGCCCAAACTTAAATAACAGATTTCATTAATATTAACAATTCAAACATTACAGACAGATTTGATTAACACCATGACTAAACACAAACATGAACAACATAAACATCATAAATCTAAACAATGAACAAACAATGACTAAACATTGAAATTTTTTGTTGAGATACAAAATAAATACATGATTAAAGCAACAAGTAAGTACTTAACAAATGAAATTGAATTCCTTGCTTTTTGAACTTCTTCATTCAACTTCAACATCTCACAAGATTGAATCTCTTGCAACCCACACATTTCTGCAACTTTTTCCATCGATTCCTTTTGAATTTCAGCAACCCTAACCTCAAATATGCTCTTCAAATCAGAGATATGAGTCTCAAAATCGGCCCTTACTTTGTTCTAACCAACCTTCATGCTCTTCCTCCTATTCACGTTACCCAGATCTACATCTTTCTTCACTTGGTCGATCAACCCCTCGAAATGAACAACCAGTGTTTCAATTTGTTCATCCAAGGTTAAAGGCCTGAAAAACGACCTTTGTCTAGCAACTGCAGATAGTGAAGGGTTCTCCGGTTTTCCGTCGACGGCATCGCATCTACAACACGGTTCAATTGTCATCGCGGAGAAAGATCCATCCCTCGTGTACGAGCAACGGACACAGATTGGATTAGAAGCGTTGCTGCTTGAGGATGTCATTGTGTTGGGTTCGAAAATTTGAAGGAAGGAAGGAAAAGGATTCAAACGTGGATCTGATATTGGGAAAAGCTTAATGAGAGAAAAATGGAACTCAAGCTTCATGTATTAATATTTTTTAAGGAAAAGGATGTATTAATATTAGTTGTTATTAATTCACAATTTTTATTTTTTTTCAAATAATTTTTATAAACCATAAAATAATTTTTTTTACCCTAACACTACATGAGTAGACAATAAAGGTTAAAGGATAAATTGGTAAATTTTTCTTCACTAATAAAAAAGCATCTTAGGCATACTCCATCGGTAATAAACGATCAATGACTTTTCAAACACTGGAAGAACTCTCAAGTATGACCATAACGGAAAGAATCTTAGACCTAAAACAACAAGAAAGAAGGTTCAATAATGATAAATCAACTCTAAACTCTCATCTAAACGGAAAGAATCTTAGACCTAAAACAACAAGAAAGAAGGTTCAATGAATAATCAAACTATGAACTCTCATCTAAATGGAAAGAATCTTAGACCTAAAACAACAAGTAAGAAGGTTCAATGAATAATCAAACTATAAACTCTCATCTAAGCTAAAAGAATCTTAAACCTAAAACAACTAAAAAGAATGATCAATGATTAATCAAACTCTAAACTCTCATCTAAATGGAAAGAATCTTAGACCTAAAACAACAAGTAAGAAGGTTCAATGAATAATCAAACTCTAAACTCTCATCTAAACTGAAAGAATCTTAGAACTAAAACAACAAGTAAGAAGGTTCAATGAATAATCAAACTCTCATCTAAACTGAAATAATCTTAGACCTAAAACAACTAAAAGGAATGATCAATGATTAATCAAACATTAAACTCTCATCTAAACGGAAAGAAACTTAGAAATAAAACAACAAGAAAGAAGGTTCAATGAATAATCAAACTATAAACTCTCATCCAAACTGAAAGAATCTTAGACCTAAAACAACAATAAAGAATGACCAATGAATAATCAAACTCAAAACTCTCATCTAAATGGAAATAATCTTTGACCTAAAAGAACAAGTAAGAAGGTTCAATGAATAATCAAACTCTAAACTCTCATCTAAACTTAAAGAATCTTAGACCTAAAACAACAAGTAAGAAGGTTCAATGAATAATCAAACATTAAACTCTCATCTAAACGGAAAGAATCCTAGACCTAAAACAACAATAAAGAATGTTCAATGAATAATCAAACTCTAAACTCTCATCTAAACGGAAAGAATCCTATACCTAAAACAACAATAAAGAATGATCAATGAATAATAAAACTCGAAAGTCTAACTTAAACGGAAAGAATCTTAGACCTAAAACAACAAGTAAGAAGGATCAATAACTATTCAAACTCTAAACTTTCATCTAAACAGAACGCATCTTAGACCTAAACCACTTGTAAAACTTTGCAATGAATGTTCAAACTCTAAAGTCTCACCCAAAAATGAAAGATCCTTAGACTTAAAACACTTGGAAAATATTTTTAATTATGTAATTTAAAATAGTAAGTAATTTTTTTCCAAAACAAAATTAATAATCATATATTTCAAAAAAAATTAAATTTTTTTAAACACTATAATTTAATTTAATGTAGACAAAACTATTTGTCACAAATAATTTTTTGTCACGTATAAAATAATCCAGATATATTTATTTTATGTCAAAAATTATTTTTCATTTCATTTTAATATCATTTTAAAAACCAATTGATTTTTTATGTTATTAATTTTAATATGGCAGCGCAACAATTTTTTTAATCTAGCAACTATATTTAGCAACTTAGTTACCTGGGCCATACGAAAATTCAAGTTTCAGCAACAAAGGCCCAAAGAAATTGCCAGCCCATTACCTATTACAAAGAAATCAAATATTGTTTTTTAATCAGAACGTGGGACCACTGCTGCGGTCCACAATGTCTTTCAACAATTCACGACAATTACCAGGTCACAAATCTTGATCATTCAATTAAAAAAGTAATAAATCCATGGTTGTGGTTCAACTTTCCCATGAAGGGAAAAAACTCCCATTTCCGATACTAAACCTCACCTAATAGTATAGACTTTCCATGACTATTCATGCCTACAAAAATTCTAAATGTCATTTCATAAGAATTGACCTTCTATGTAGTATCAAATACAATATCATTATATTTTTTATACCAATCAAAATAAGTAGAGGACCAAAACATATCTTCTAACCTTCTTTCTTGCCCAAATCATAGCGAGAAACGAGTGACAAGAAAAGTATGTGTGATTTGATGTACAAGTTTACATTTATTCAATCAAAATACTTTCTTCTTAGTTGTTTATTTTCAATTTATGAAGTTTATTTCTTTTAAGCCTGGAATCTTTTTTCAATCTGTCAGATGAAACAGTTATCTTCATCCTTTTCACATTCAAACTTAAGAACAAGACGAGCAACTTTTCTGAGAAACCATTGCACAAATAAGTCATAGGATTTCTAGTTTGATCCTGCAAGCAATAAAACTAAAACTAACGTTTGTTTACCAAAAAACACCATTAAACACCCATACTATTTAGAAAAGAGCATTGCTCAGCCTTGTGCGCCTTACCGCACAAGAGCGCGCCAGGATCAAATCCTAGCCGTCACATTCATCTCTAACTGCTTCCATGATTCACGCCGCGTAATAGGGAGACAGTTATCGTCCACCTCAGCTATATAAGTGTGACTCAGCGCCACGCTCAAGGTACACTTTCATTCACCCAAATTTCGCACACAATCCACCTCTCTTTCTCATGTACTGACTTGAGCATTGGAGTGTTAATGTGCCTGCATGCACCATTCTCATCCGGTGATGAAGCTTACACTCAACCACATCGGAGCACCGTGAACCACCGAGACATCATTCACGGTTCCCAGAGAACTACCACTACATTTCTCTGATCTTCACTGAACATATCATAAACTAATTTCGTTTCAAATTTAAATTAACATAGGGATTTTGCTAATGACATGTTATTGACTAGTTATTGATTGGTTTGAGTTTCATAATATTGTTTATGAGTTAGTCATACAAAAAATTCATGCATGATACATACCCCCTCTCTTTTTATCTCTTCTGATAACATATTCACTTCCACAACAATAATCATCTTCTACATCATTTTGAAATCTAAGTAACAACCTCTAATGTGCTCAACCTTGTCACATTTTGCATCGCTCCATACTCAACCCACCATCATCTTCTACATCGTTTTGAAATCTATGTAACAACATCTAATGTGCTCAACCTTATCGCATTCTGCATCGCTCCATACTCAGCCCACCATGGGAGTATCTGTAAGATATGTGTTTAATAAATTTGATTATATTTATTAAGATTTATGATTTTATTACTCATGTATTTAAATATATATAAAAGAAAAATATTAATTGAAGTAAAGTCGTTTGCACCCTCTAATTCAGAGTCCTGGATACGCCACTGACTGTGATGTTGTCAACATAAACTAAGAGTGCAATCACTATTCTCCCACCTGCACTTGTGTGCTTAATAAAGAGGGCATAAATTTCTCAAAGTTAAACCATGCTACTGGGGACTTTTTTATCTCATAAAGAACCTTGTGAGGCTGCACACCCTGTTGTCTCTAACCCCTTCAAATCCGGCTGGAATATTCATTTGGTTTTCTTCATCAAGATCCCAATAAAGGAATGCATTCTTACATCATAATGCAGTAGGTGCCAATTTTAAAACATTGTCATTGATTATGCAATGTATACAAATTTCTTCTTATCATCAAAGACACAACTTTTAGTTTTTAATTTACAACTAATTTGATATGTTTATCAGTTTGTCACTACTTTAATAGATTCCTTTCATTCCAACATGATTCAAAGAATTCAGATTTCCAGTATGTCACTGATCCATGGTAGTGTTGATATCTGATGTACTGGAATTGGTTGCCCTCAATTATGACTCTAAATACGTCTCTGATACATTCTGTTTAAACTACTAGAAAAAGTTGAAATAGTGACAAAAATTTAGAGATGGAAAAAGAATAAATTCATCTCTAATTCCATCGTTAATTGTCAAAGACAAAATGCTTAGTGATTAATTTTATTCTTCTTAATCTCCGTCACTATTTCAACTTTTCTAGCACGAGTGCACAAAGGCAAATGACAGGACCAAGACTCCTTAGAATGTTCATCTACCATCAGTTTCCAACCAAATGATTAAACATATCCACCATACATATCTCAGACCTATTATCCTTGACTGCATAAATGATGCTTTGAGAATGGATTCTGCAATAACAAAAAAAAAATACAGTACCATTTACCAATCAAAAATCCAATCCTACTGCTGATACAAGCATGTGAACTAGTGGATGGTGACATTTTTGCTGGTCCATGCTATACATTCCATTATTTGTGACAAGTAAAAAGATAGGAACCTTGTATTGTTGGAACCAGCATGCATTTTGATAGTTGCCAGTACTTTCTAACCAATAAACTTAAGGAACCTGTGGGGATCAAATATCATGTTGCTGTGGGTTAGAGGGGTCCGGACCCTCCATTTCGTTTTATATATGGCCAACATGTGCCTTTGAACTGTATCAAAGACTGAGATGAAATCTTTTTTTTGACTCGAATACACAGAAAATACAAACAACGGAAGATAAAAGGATTCGTCAAGAAGACTCACTGTCTTCTCAAATGTGCTGATATCGCTGTCGTGTCTCAGTCTTGACGCAGGGCCACCATTCCGCGACAGTAGTAACACATCTCCGTGTCATCTAATCGGAGTTTGAACAATGTCATATTATGTACAGATTTCATCCCATGAGGCTCCTCCAGACCGTAATGGTGTTCTCCTCCGTGTTGCCATCCTATTTCTCTTAATATCACAGACTTCAAAAATACTTGTTCCTTTGCCCAATTTCATTTATTGCTTAACTAAAAATCTATCCTTGTTTTCTTATTTCCTTAAATGGCAATGTTGTTGTCATGTCGCGTAGAACATTTGTCTAATGTAACTCAACAGCAAAATATCTTTCAAAAAAAAAAAATCTTTTAAAAAAAAAAAAAAAAAAACTCCCCTGCAAAATATGTGTATTGAAGGACCTATCAAATTAACCAATTATATTCACCATGGCAAGATTGAAATGTGTGAAGAATTTGAAAGTAAACACTGATCGCTATTAGTTGAGCATACAAAATTTAAAAATGTTTCCCTTGTGCAAATATCATGATCAATTGATAGTCTTACTTCATTTGGTCTGTATCTAGTTTATTTTATTCGACACCAATCGGCACTTTGGCTAAGAAGATATGTGGTGTGGTGGCACGCAGTGCTTTTGTAAGAACAAAATTGTATTCTCTTGTTTTCCCTTCTTAGTGGCAGTGCATATACAACTGTTAAAATAACGCATCTGATACCAATTAAGAATAATGCAACTGTTATGGAATGATTTATTGATCAAAGTAATGCAAGCACACTTGCTCAAGAGAAACTAAGAATTACAATGATGTAAATTACAGTTGAAGCATAGTCCATGCCATTTTGATTCAAGCAACATGGAATTGAACACACGCAAACAACAATGGATTTTGATGATACAGTTAGCACCTATTCGACGAAACTAATTCATCAAATTTTTCAATTTTTTTTATTTTTTTAAGGCAAAAGAAAACAATAAAATTCAAGAGAGGGCTTGAACCCTTGTACAGCCAGAGTGCAGAAATGACACGAGAGAAAGAGAGACAAATAGCAGCCACAACAGGCCAGCTATCAAAACAGAAACTAAGCTAGCAAAAACAAAGAGCGGTCCCAAATGCAAAGAGAAAACCAAGAACAATGAACAAGCTCACAAATTACTTGGTGATGTCTATGGGAACCTCCTTTTTAGAATGAGTTTGAATGCCATTCATGTTTGTACCTTTAGATTGTTGCAGCCTATTCTTTTTTTCTGCTGAAACCCTTTTACACAGGAGCGAAGGAAGACATTCCCTAGAGAACTAAGGTTCCAAAACTTTTGGTTTGGAATTTGTCCTTGTTTGCTCCTTCGTAACCCAAGTCAGTGTTATCAGCTTGTACCACCATAAGAGCACTTGTAGAATTGATCATAGCAGCATCATGATTTAAATGTTGTGCAGAATTAGACTCTACAACAAAGGCAGAGCAAGCACCAACCTCAGGAAAATCATTGGCAGCAACTACATTAGCCTTGCTTGCAAAATCCAATGTCTTAGGGTCAAAAGTTGAATCCTTACCAGCAACGGGCCTCAAACTACTTTTGGCAGAAGTATTAACCTGAATATTACCCTGTTTCAGCTTAGAAGCATTCATATCCTGAGAACCTTTGTCCACAACTTTGGTAGTTAACTGAGCAACTGGACCAGTAGAGGAACCAATGTTATTAAAGGTGCTAACATTGGCCTCACCATCCAAAGCATTTTCAGATTCTAACAGAAAAAGAGTTATTTAGCACTACATCAGAATCACCACCACCCTCAATGTTTTTGGCTTTGTGCTTTTTTTGTTTGGTTTTCTGTTTTTTAGATTTACTCATGTGCTTGACCTCTACTGATGCTCCAGCATCTGAGTTAACAGTGTCCAGTTTTTGAACCACATTGAGAACTTCAGGATTATTACAGGTCAGGTTCAGTTCGACCAACATCAGACAGAACATCATAGGCAGTACCAGCAGCAATATCAGAAAAATGATACATATTAACACCAAAATCAACTGATCATTTACCTGCTGCAATTCCAGCTTTCAATGTTGAATCTAATGCTAAGGTTGTAACCTCCTTAGATTGCTTAGCTGAGCCAATCATTGCACCTGATTGTTCAGCTAACTTTGCTCTACCCTTGATAACATCAATTCTACTATTCAGATGTGTGTCATGAATCATATTCAGCTTAGTTTTCAGGCTTCCAGCAAGATTATCTGTCTCAGAGGGTCTATCAACATGCTAAAACCTAATACTAGACTTACCCTGATGATGAGACTTCGTGACAGTATTTTCCTTATTCTCTTTAAACAAATCCATGGAATTTTGAGCAATTTTCTTACAGTTTTGGATAGAGTGACTTAGGTGTTTGCAGTTATTGCAGAACAACGGTTGTTTTTCATATTTTATTTTAACAAAAAAAGTGTACCCTTCTCTTTCCACCAGCAAGTTGTTGAATATTGGCTGCGACAAATCCAAATCAATAAGTATGCGAGCATAGTGACCGAAGTTACGGATTTTAGTGGATTCATCAATTTCCAACGGAACACCTGCGCATCCACTAAGTTAAAATAACAAAACTACTAAAAATCAAGTTAACAAACACTCACATAAATCGAATTAAAAGCGCAAATTAAAATTTATATAAAAGTAACTTAATATAATATAAAAATCTATTAAAATAAACTGTACTTTATCTAAATCAAATTAAAATGTGCATTTGTCTAATTTTTTTTAGTCAAGGGATTAACATTAATTAAAATGTGCATTTGTCTAATTTTTTTTAGTCAAGGGATTAACATAAGTTAGAATCAGAATTCACCATGAAAGATCATTTCATTAGATTACAATCTTTATAAAACTTACAAAATGATAACAATTATACGGAACGCTCACATGTTCCAAATACACAGAAACAGCATAACAAATCTTCATCTTCTTCATCCACCAAAACCGTAGAGGGTTCATCCCTGATAAACAACATCCATAGCAGTCAGAGTCTTCCTCCTTGCATGCCCAGTGTAAGTAACAGCATCACGAATCCTATTCTGCAAGAAAATCTTCAACACTCATTTCCTCATAGATCAAACCACTGATCCTCATCACACCACCTTTTCTTGCCAATCTACAAATCGCTGGCTTTGTTATTCCTTGAATGTTACCGCAAAGAACCCTGTGATGTCACTTTGCACCTCCCTTTCCTTGACCAGACATTATGAACACACTCTGCTCAGTTACCATCACTTAACTGAATCATATCCACAATGACTCAACACTATTTGGACATGTTTCTATGGAGACAATTGAAACTCATCATTTGTTCTGCATTGAAGAATCCATAACACTGCTCCAACAATAATCACAATTATGGAGTAATAGAGGTTATAAAGTCTGTCTACACGAATTGTTTTGTGTGATTTTGAAATGGCATTTTTATGGCAAAGAATCAAACTGATTCTCTACTTTACAGTTACATAATGTAAGAACTTCACTTGTCTCCTTCCCTTCAACCTTCAACAGATCAGACATAACCAACTGCTGCTCCGAGTTTCTGAGTCTTCTGATCAAGCTTCTTTGTTTTAAGGGCAAACATAACCTTCAAAAACCATCAGGTCTCTCTTCTTGCTCTGCTCTCGGCTCAAGAGTTCCTTTTCTTCTCTTTCTTTTATTGTTCTCGAATAAAAAGTGCAAAAGATTCACTCTTTCTCAACTCTATCGTTCTTACATGTTTCTTTCTCTCTTCCCACTTTCTTCTCTCCAACCAAACAAGCTGTCGAGACGGAGATGATAACAATGTGATTAAGTTTTCTATTATATTCAGAAACAGTGCATGCCAAAGAGACTCACGCATTTAAAGTTTCTTCATAAGAACCTCAATTTTGTCAACAGCTTGATACATATTTTTCTGTTTGACTTCATCCAAGAGCAAACGGCAAGTTTTGTATCTAGGCACGATATCTTGATCAACCATCTCCTCGAACAGATTGAATGCCCACTTGCATCTATCTGCTCTGCAAAGCCCATGAATTAGCAATGTATAGGTTGAAAGGTCAAGACCAATATGATATTTATTTACCAAGTCATTTAATATATCATTCAACCAAGTATCTATTTCTCTCATTTTGAAGCATGACTTGATCAATGGGTGAAAAGTCTGAATATCAGGCTTACAAAGACCTGATTTTTCCATCTCCTTCAGTATTCCAAAAGCTCTCTCTTCACGTGCATAGTAACAAAACATAGAAATCATTGAGTTATAGGTCGATGTATTTGGAGCCACACTGGCCTTCGGCATCGCAACCTTGAATACATATGTAGCATCATCTATTCTGCCTGCTCTCCCCAGCGTATAAATGAACGAATTGAAAAAAAGCGTATCAGGCCTACATCCAACAGCATTCATTCTTTCAACAACTTGTAAAGCTTCGTCAAATTTCTCTGCTTTTGCGAGTGCGCACATTATAGTAGTATATGTGACCACATTTGGGGAGCAATTTTGAGCTTGCATTTCATCGAGAAGATCGTAAACCCTGTCGAAATTCTGTTCTTGACAATAACATTGAATGATGGTGGAATAACTTATAACACAAGGGCGACAACCATATCCTTTCATCTCTTGGATTGTCCAATGTGCCTCTTCAACACGTCGGATATTGCACCATCCATGAATAAGTATGTTAAACGTGTGAGCGTTTGGAGCAATGTAATGCTTCAGCTCCAAGTAAATTTCGCGAGCTTGTTCAACAAATTTCTCTTTGCAAAGAGTATCAAGCAACACATTCATGGACTCTGTATTCTTCTCCAAGCCGAGAAATTGCAATTCATCAAATATCCTCACAGCATCTTTCCACTGTCTTGCCCCAACAAACCTTCTCATTACCTTAGCTATAGTATCGAGAGTGATGAGACTCTCCTGACGCATTTCTTCTAAGATCTCTCTCATCTTGTCCATTACCTTCATTCTACCCAATATATCTACCATCATATCATACGATTGTTGCGAATGTTTAAAGTTTGAATGTGAATCGGCCCATCTGAATACCGCCAATGCAGACTTCCAATCATCCTTATATCGAAATAGCAATCTATTAATAAGGTTTTCAGACAAATGTACACCACTTACGGCTTCGTCACTGATTAGAGATTGGAGAATGTCGTCCTCGCTGTTTCGTTTGCCAATTTTTGTAGTAAGAATGTCCACAGATCTCGTAAGGTCTTGAGTTTGTTCTTTAGCTTCTGCAGGGTGACATGTTGCTAAAGAAGAAAATGAAGTTCTTGACTTAAGAGGCAGACAAAATATGCCAAAGCGATCACGAACAACAAGACGATATATTGACCGCATGAGGGTAACTTTATGAAATTTCAGAATGAAAAGGGCTGGAGTGGAGATGATGATGATGATGATGAAGAGCCAGATTCTGTTTCACAATAAAATCATGTCGAAAATTAGCTTTAAGTCATTTGTAAAGGAGAACTAACATCTTAGACTCAGTTTGTTAAAATTCTGCTACAAAACAATGCTACAATATTATACACTAAATACGCGTTCGAAGAGTGGTGATTGATTCTAATGTTTATTTACTGATACAAAACAAAATGAAAATACAATGGTAAAAAGAAAGGGAAGATTACACTCACCTCCCCGGTTGAGACAAAACAACAAACAGCTTGTGAACAAAGTCATTTAACAAAAACATAAGGGACCAATGAATGTATTATGTATGTAAAAAAGTAAAAAAACAAAAAAAGGTGGAGGAGGTTCTCACTGTTCCGGCGCTGACTCCAACTTGTTTCTGATTCAACTGTTGAGGAGAACGATTTTGTTCTTTTAACTCTTCAACAAACAAATGGAAGTGGATTCAGCTTTTAACTCTTTTCACATGTATTTTCAACAGTAACTTGTGTATATTTCATCCAAAAAAAAAAAACAAAACTAAACAATGATGTGTGTATTATTTGCACATTAAATTATATTTAATTTAATATATTATAAATAAAGCAGTGATATTTGAAAACTATTTAAGACAACTTTTGTGTCATTTATTTTTTTTCATAATAGAGAGAAAAATGAAGAAAGGGAATAAAAAGTAAGTATAAGAGAGTTGTTATGAAATAGTTGAGCAAATATCATTTCTCTTCTTTTAACCCGATATTTTTTCATACATACCTAAAGAATTCAAGTTCTTTATTGCTTGGATCAATCAATTGTTGATATTTAAAATAATATATTTTTAAAGTATTAGGTGAAATTGTTAAAATCTAATTAAGTGAATTAACTCAAATCATTAATGGATTATAATTAAGGACTAACTTGGGAGAAACTATGAATCAAACTTCATATTCCTGACACATTTTTCTTGACACATTTAGTTACCCATGAATCAAACTTCATATTCCTGACACATTTTTCTTGAGAATTAGATGGTTAAGTTCAAAAATTCTTTTTTTTTATTGAACCAAAAAAAATTGTTGAAATGTAATTTTTTTCCTTTGCATTTTCATGTAAAATGATCATCCTTATGCACTATTAAAACATGCATATCCCGACTAGGTAGTTTAGATTGTCAGTAAAGAACACTGAAAGAGTTTTAAAAGAGAGATCTTGTAGTCGATCACAAACTAACATAACCACTAACTTCACTGATATTTGCTTGTAAAAGATATTTGAAAGATTCATTTTAAAATGTAAATTAGTCAAAATAAAACCAGTACTCTCTCCGGTCTCAAATGTAAGGGAAAAAAAAAGCACATCAATTAAGAAAATGAATTGTTTATATTGAAGTCATGTTAAAAAATGTACAACCTTCCAATTTTGCCCTTGTCATGTTTTAGTAATAATTAATGATGGAGTGAATTTAAGTAATAATTGTTGCGCAGAATGATGGAGTAAACTGTTGAACTTCTCATCGTGAATTTCTAATAGTTTTTCATACTACTCCCGCTTACCGAAACAAAAAGATCAGCCATTGAAATTTTTTAAAACTCAGACGTGGTACTTTTGGTTAAAATGAATTTGGACAATTGATCAGAAAGTGACTTTTCAACTCATGGAGATATGGAAACGTGAAACACCATGGAAACATGTAGCTTTCAATTTTGAGAATGTGACTTTTAATGAGGGTAAAATTGGAATAGTAGTATTTATTAGGTTGATTTTACTAGACTTTTTCTTACATTTGAGACCACAAAATTTTTTTTTCTTCTTATATTTGAAACCGGAGGAAGTACATACATAACATGAAGAGTCAACTTTATTTATTATCACCTACCTACTAAAACATTTATGTTGCTGTCACAAACATTTACTTGTGTTCGGTTTGTATAATACTCCCTCCGTTCTAAAATATAAGCAAATTTTACTTTTTAGGTTAATTCAATTAATGATGTATGTGATCAATCACATACATCATTAATTGAATGAACTTAAAAATTAAAATTTACTTATATTTTGGAACGGATGGAGTAAGTTATAATTAGTGGATTATAATTGTCCTTACACGTATTTTTTTGAACAACTTTGTCCTTACACTATTATCTAAAACATGTTCAAGAGATTCATTAATAATCAAATACACCATTTTCTTTTAGTTAATTGACTCGTGAAGTCTAACTTTTTACTATAAATTACTTTATTATAATCTCTCATATTTTTATATATAAAGTAATCAAAGACATAACAATAATTAAATAGGCCAATTTTAGTGCATACGTGAGTTAATTCGATTATTAAATCAATAAATATTATCATTCGATCAAATGAGATACGATGTGACTTATTGATCCAATGATGAAAAAGACACTGGTGTATGGTGCAAGACCATTTTATTTGTGCATGTTGAACAAAGTAGATCAAATTTACATTCTTCTTTTAACTAATTCACTCATGCAATTCATCACAATAAAATATACAACTAAATCTCAACTTGTTTAGTTATCCTTTGATAGTTTAAAACATTGAGTTGAATGAATAAAGATTCATTTCATTGATATTCAACTTCAGTTGTCTAATAGAAGGAAAAAAAAATTCATTTGTCAGATAATACAATAGATCTCCAAAACAAAGTACCAAGAAAAAAGCTATTTACATCTGAAACATACAATTTAAATTCAAGGAAACAACTGAGATGAAGAACTGTGCTACTTGGTCACAACAATCTTAGTTGTCAAAATTATAGTTCACAAATTGCATAATACAAATTTCACCAAATGAAAACACCAAATATAGGTATAGCTGAAGGGAATAATTGTTGCAAGGGAACAAAAACTGATCATTCATCTGCAACTAGTAGTGGAGCAAACCCCACTAAAGGTGAGCCTTCTCATTTCATCAATACTCTCATTGGTGCAAACAATGACCATCTAATTCTCAGGTATGGCTAAGCAAGACCCTAGTCTCAACTCTCACCTTGAGAAAGGAAATGAGGTTAAATTATACCTTGAGAAGGATGGACAATGATGAAGACATAACAAAATTTAAAATATCCGCTATATATAGGCTTTGACCTTGCCATGTCTGAGTTCCTAAATTGCTAACATCAGATGCACTGAGTTTCCCATAGAGAAGCATATAGTTGAAATTTGGTATAACAATTAATATCTTTATAACAAAGGAAATATTTAAAGGATCAGATCAAGTATGAAAATTTGAATAGAAATTCGTTGTCGTGCAAATGTGTAAAAGCATACAGTAGTCTAAAAGAAGGTTCTTAACGTGTTTAACGGTTTGAATTTAGAACTAACAGTATCCTCTTATAGTGAATAACACATTAGATAACATTACCTACAATTAAATTGTGAGAAAAAAAAACATACCTAAGTTAAGAAGAAAAAAAAACATAACATCAGTTAGTTAAAAGCTAGAATTGCTCATTATTTGGCCATAACAATGTAGAACTGTACATAATAGAAAGAAGAAAAAAAATAGTGAACTACCAAAAAAACAGTCTCCAAATATGGAAGATAGCGGAGGAATCGAGCAACTATATTGTAAATCATCAGCTCAAACTATACCTGTAAATTTTGCTTCAGAATCTTCACCTTCGGAGATGAGAAGGACCTTCGAGATAATGGCTAGCACAAATACGCAGAAGGTGTCCTTTGGTACTTCCCTGTTGTCAGAAGAGACTAAACACGTTGTTGCGACAATACTCGCCAACGTATGGAAGTAGAGGCTGTTATAATCACATATGAAAGCATCAAAGGGGAATTCCAAGAGAAGGACTTTCCCGAGGACGTTCGCAACAGTAAAAAAGTCAAATTCTTTGAACCGAAGCAAAGGAATTTGTTTGTGGCTGACTATGCAGTCAAATTTGAGGAATTGTTATTGATTCTGTCCCACTACAATGGTGCAGATTCAAAATTGAGGAATTGTAGAAATTCAAAATGGATTACAACCTGAGATTAAGCAGTTTATTGGCTATCAAGAGATCTATGGTTTCTCTATCCTTGTGAATAAGTGCAAAATAATGATGAACCTCAAAAGGACAAGAAGTTCTGATTAACAGAATTGGATGGTGTTGTAAAATTTAGATAGCAAATGCAATTTTCCTAAGATATACTTATACAACAGAACTTAATATGTGTGCAGAATTTCACTATGTCTTAGATGGTGTCAAATGTAACAATTACAGTTCCACTGCCTTCCTAGCTATATATCTCCAAAAAGTGTACATCAAAATAATTAGTATAGACCTTTAACCACGCCTCTTATCCTGTTAAATTTACCAATGATTTTGATATGTTTACTATTGATGCTGTGTGTGTAAGGCACATCAAGAACAAATCAGAGTACAATAATAATATTTACGAATTCATACAACATGCAACTGAAACACTCATTCATATAGAGTGGGAGATATATAGAGCACTAAAACTAATACAGCCAAAATCAATGTATTTACTCATAGTCCAAACAACAGAATCATAGAAATGACACAAACAAGGGTAAACCACGAAAACAACATTCTGAACTTGGGTAATAAAGGTTTACCACCATTTAGATTCATAGTTAGGATAAGGAGTATCCGTTTTTCAGGTTTTTCACCCTCCAAGTTGGCAGAAAAAAAATTGTAGATGATAAACCCAACATTCATGTTCCACATGAACAAAAACCTGTTCAGCAACTATCCCTATTACGGCACTAAATACCCCTCTGAATCTCTGATACATTCTCCATTCAAATTACTAAAAAAAGTTAAAACAGCAACAAAATTCATAAACAGAAAACAAGACAAAAATGTATCTAATTTCATCGTTAAGTGTAACAGACTAAAAATTTAACCGAAAAATTAGTACAAGGAGTGCACCAATGCAAATGGCACGAGTAAGGCTTCTTGAATATGGAATGTTCATCAACCATTAGTGCATTCTGCAATATCCACCATACACTACCATCTACCAACCTAAACACATACATTATAAGATTGGATCTGGCATCTTAATTCTACAGCACCATTTAATTCTTTCTAACCAATTACTCAATCGTGATAGAACAGAAACACAAATTAAAAAAATAATAATTCACCATGAAAGAGCATTTCATTCAATTTCAATCTTGTTCAAACTTACACAAAAAAACCCATAACAATTACACAGAAACATCATAAAAAAACAAAACTTGATCATCTTCAACCACCGAAACCATAGAGGGTTCTTCCTTGTCTTTTAAGAGCATAAACAACATCCATTGCAGTCACAGTTTTCCTTCTCGCATGCTCAGTGTAAGTAACAGCATCCCTTATCACATTCTCCAAGAAGATCTTCAACACACCTCTTGTTTCCTCATAGATCAAACCACTGATTCTTTTCACACCTCCTCTTCTCGCCAATCGACGAATCGCTGGCTTTGTGATTCCCTGGATGTTGTCGCGGAGAACCTTGCGATGTCTCTTTGCACCTCCCTTTCCTAATCCTTTACCTCCCTTTCCACGACCAGACATTTTTTGAATGAAAATTTGAGAAATTTGGGAAATTAGGGTTTGAGATTTGAATGTGTGAAAATGTAGAATGAGATTTGGGTATTTATGTGTATGAGAGAGATTCAGAGAGGGAAGTAGAAGAGGGAATTGTGTTTTGAGTTTTGATTCTCCGTCGTTGGATTTGAAGTAATCGACGGTTTATATTGTCGATCCGTGCGTATGTGTAAAGATTTGTTGACCGTTGATAAAAATATTTGAACGGTTGGATTGTGTTTTATAGAGGATGCGCGGATCGGTACCTTCCTTGTTGTGATGCTTTTACTTCTATCTACTAATCTACTAATTAATATAATATACCAGCAAAGTTACTAATCTACCCTGTTCCAAATCTAATAAAACTTAAATTCATGTCCTTTTTGGTAATTAAAAAACTATTAAGAATTGGTTACACACTAAAGACATTTTCAAAATTCATCGTTATTGTGAAGGTGGTTAGTAGAAGTTTTTGTATTTTTTTTTTTCCAAAAAAAATTCCCTTTTCTAAATTTTTTATTTTTGTTTTTTTCCTTTTTTAAATAACCTCTATAAGGATGTGGATCCTCTCCTGCATTATACCTCCTGCAATCTCTCCAGCCTTCAATCCACCGGCTGAGAATTACGAAGAGAAAATTAATAAGAAAATGACATTATTGAAGAGAGAGAAAACAAAACGTGGTTAAAACAGTTTTTTTGGAATCAGTTTTTTTTTGTGATAGATACACTTAACAACTTAAAGAACCTGTTGAAAGCAGATCACACACCATCTTCAAACCTATTGCTGAGAACAACTTTGCAACTACAAAAATTTGTTTAATAACAACGTTCGCGATTTTCACAATTCAACAATTTAAAAAATATGTTTAATAACAACGTCGCAATTTCAACAATTGGACAATTTAAAAAATCTGTTAAATAACAACGACTCGATTTCGACAATTCTACAATTTCAAAAATATGTTTAATAACAACGCCGCGATTTCGACCATTTCAAAGCTTAACAACTTTAACAGCAAGAGGCTCAGGGCGGGGATTTCTTTCTCTCTTAATGAAAGAATGTTTCATTGTTGTTGCAAACTCTTACTATATCACTTTCCTCATTTTAGGAAACATTTAAAACACTTGTTTTGCTAGACTTTGTGTGTATCATGAGAGAAAAATAAAAGTCAACAAATTTGTTCATCTGCATAAACTTGTTATCATAACAATTTCATAAACTAGTTGCTTCAGCCCACATAAAAACCCAAAAAAGAACATGGGAAATCAGAAGTACTACATAATTGTTCTCATAATACTTCTCTAAATAGTTGGTGTTCCTCTATCTAAATTAAGTACAATCTCAAAATAACATAGGTGATTCACATCCTTAAGAGTTGGTCAATGTTGTGACACTGTATTCAGAATATTTGATTCACATCCTTATGAGTTGTTCAATGTTGTGACATCCTCCTCCTCCAATTGCAGAAACATAAGTTAATAATTTAATTTAAATGTAGATATTAAGATAATTCACCTCATTAGAAATTGGAAATTATATAGTTGCTAAAACTTACCATCAATAGTCTAGTCAAACTTGTAACACCAAATTGATTTAGAGTGTCATTATTATCCTGCATAAAAGATAAAACCATTTAATCACTAAATTTATTTTTTGTACATTCACATACTCATACTGTTATTGGCTTACCACATTGACCTGGCTTTGTGAATCACCATTGTATGTACCATTGTATAACTCATATTGGGTTTGCCTTTGCGAATCACCTCTGTTACCATTGTATGCAACATTGTATAACTCATATTGGACATGGTCTTGTGTATGCTTTTTAGAGTTCTACATGCCATACAAGAAAAATTTAATACTACATATAGTTGGAAAAAAGACAATATGAATATTCAGTAATTTAACACTACCTGAACTTTTGAAGCTTTCGAGCCATCATTTTTCTTATTTTTGGGAAGTTTGCGCTCCAAACAACTTTTAAAACGCTTTGTACGTCTTGTGCCTTCTTTTTTTTTTGAAGCCTTTTGCTTTTGACGAATCATCACTGTTACTTCCAATCTCTTTAACTTTAGCAACAAACTCATTCACTTTGCAAATACTTGTTGGATTGTGTTGAAACTCTACCAAGTGCCTATTCAATTCATTAGCAACTTTGCAAAGGAGAGTGAATGTTTCTGGATTTCTACATGCTTCAGCAGCTATCCTAATAAGGTGGGGGCAAATCTCACTGTAGCGTTGCACTGGGGATAGATCAACATCTTCTACCACATTACTAACACCAACATTAGATAAACTCTTACTTCTGGCTAACTTTGTCCACCTTTTTAAGATATATTGCTCTGGAACTGATCTGACATTCATATGAATAAATAATCGTAAACAGTGACAACAAAGTATGCCAAAACTCTCAAACTTACGACAGGAGCAGGAAATGGAATTATTATCCAAATCATATGACACTCTCCACTCTTGCAAATCACTCTCTCTAGAAATAACACAATCAATTAAGTTTGCTTGTGTGTTAATGCTTTTCACAAAACATGCTTCAAACAACTCATACTCATGTTGGAATTGATCAAAAATAGTGGGAGTGTAAAGCTTAGACACTTGCTGCAAGATATGTGAATATGAGTTCTTTAGTCTCAGAATCTTTTGGCGTGCTTCATATTCACACTTCAATTCATTTGGTCGCTTTTGTTGTACCACATCCTCAAAGCACTTAAAGAATTTGATAATATTCAACTTCACATTGATAAAACTTTTAATATCTGCATTCACACTTTCACTTAGTTGAGTACTTCGCATACCTAATGTAAAAGCATTCTTCATGTAACATGATGCCCATTTCTCCTTTATAGAGTACATTCTTTGCAGCTAACTATTTTTTACCTTTTCCTTTTCCATTTCCCCATACTTCATAAGGAGAGTTCTCCATTCTTCTTCAAATTGTTCTTCATTTTCATAGCCATACATGCACTTCTTGAAGTCACTAAGAAAACACGACCCACCTTTCATTAAATTTCCTAAGTGCTTGATGCCATTTTACATCAAGTGCCATGTGCATAAGCCATGGTAAACTTCAGGCATATCCTCAACCAATGCGTTTGCCATTGATTGATCTTGATCAGTAAAAACTGTTTGAGGCATTTTCTGCTTATGAGCCTCTAAAAATGTCTCAAAGAGCCATTTGTATGTCTCAGATGTTTCGTCATACAACAATGCAGCCCCAAAAATCACTGCTCCTCGATGGTGGTTAAATCCCGAGAACACTGCAAGTGGTCTATGTGAACTATTTGTGCAATATGTTGAATCAAGAGAAATCACATCACCAAAACACTCATAATCAATGAGCATACCTGCATCTGCCCAAAACACATTGGTGATTTGGTCTTCAATATCCATTTGATATGCATGATAGAAAGTTGGATTTTTCCACCAATTTTTTTTGAAAGTATTGCAACAGATAACTGACTTCCCCACCTACCATACCCCTCTCCCTTTTCTTCCGGAGATAATTCTTTTGATCAATACGAGTAAATCCCAAGTTAGTACTACCTCCCACTTCTTTACTTATTAAGTCAAATGACTTTCTTTGCTGTAATCCAACATCATCAGCTAAATCAATTTGCTGACATTGAATTTGAGAGATTTTTCTTTCAGATGGCAACATAGGAGTTGTTTCTCGTGTATGTAAATCATGGTTATGTTCCTCCACAAAATCAACCACCATAAATTTTCCACCCATATTCTTAATGTTCAACTTTGCTTTACAATTTGTCCTAGTCTCCTGT
>Ga0228711_1002200_pt1 | contig 29776 bp, 18 predicted proteins | sample MedpolnodulmetaG_2_FD_177996 | JGI IMG/M metagenome (GOLD analysis project Ga0228711, IMG submission 177996) | Root nodule microbial communities from Medicago polymorpha collected in Santa Monica, California, United States - brown nodules | ecosystem: Host-associated > Plants > Roots > Nodule... | reverse complement strand
CATTCACAAACAAAAAAAAATTGAAATCAAGATAACACATTTTTTTAGGGAGAATAACAATTGTTGTTCAAATTTCCTCTAATTTTTTATATTAAAAATCCATTTTTAATATTTGAAGTATGTTGAAAATAATTGAAGTTGTTAAAATAAAATTTGTAACCGAAAAATGTTGAAATAAATAGGGAGTTGGTTTCCTAGTTCTTTATAACTATGTAGATTTTAATTCAAATATGATAAAAAAAATTAAATTGTTAAGGGTAAATTTGTTCATAAAAAGGGCTAACCAAAAAGTAGTTACTTGCTAGTTAACATTAGAGTTGCGTCTTTATACATGGCCGTTCTTAAGCATGTACATCAAGCTCTTTGGAGCTAGGCTTCAAATATTTGTAGGGGTAAGAGTATAATTGTTATAATGTAGGATATAATTTTCTTTTGTCGTATATGATAGGTAAATTCAAATCAAACACTTCTTATCTAATAAAAATAAAAGAGGAGTAAATGAACAAGGTGGGTTCAACCCAACTCACACACATTCACAAACAAAAAAAAATTGAAATCAAGATAACACATTTTTTTAGGGAGAATAACAATTGTTGTTCAAATTTCCTCTAATTTTTTATATTAAAAATGCATTTTTAATATTAGAGCTAGGCCTCCAAATTGATTGGAACGGCTCTGCCTTTATATCCGATATAGTTGAGTGGTATTGTGAAAAAATGGAAGGGGTGCCATTGCTAAACTTGGACGATGTGCGACTAGACTACAGTGTTGGAGTTTCAAAGAGGATTATGATCATCGTAGAAGGCAGATAGAAACTCTTAGAGTGTGTTTGGAAGGAATGTTTTGAGGTAATGTAATGTTTTTCAAGTTAAATTTAGATAATTTCAAATGACACCTAAAAGCTAAGAATTTCAAATTTCTTTCATTGTTATAATTTTTTAAATTTTACATTTTGGTCCTAAAATTTTCCAATATTTTTAAATTGACCCCAATAAATTTCCAAAAAAATTGCAAATTGACACCTCAAATTATTCAAAAATTATCATTTGACCCCTAATTTTTTTTTAAATTTACAAATTGACTCCTAATTTCAATTTTCAAATTTGGCCCAAAAAATTTAAAATTTATAGAAGTTACCCAAAAATGATGACAATCAAATTTTTTATTACTCCATTCAAACAAAAGTATTGAGAAGTAAGAGTGATTTAATTGAATCATTTAAATTACTTAGAATTCTAAATTCTTTAAAAAATTTAAATCACCTCTTCCAAACACAATAATTATATTAATAATTAAAGATCCAATAAACTTTTTTCAAAAGAGAAAAATAATTATAATAAACATGTTTCTAAAGAGTATAATATATTAAAATAGGTTGGTGCTTATGGAAATAAGATTATATAATTTAAAAAGTATATTTCAAAAAGCGGGTGCGAGGCGGGTATAAGTATCTCCCACCCCTGTACTAAAAACCTAGATTTACCTCACACCCGCACCCAGTTAAATCAGCTTTTCCCTGTTAAATTCGGGGCGGGGCGGCCGGGTATGTGCGGGTTTTGTTGCCATGTCTATGTGTAACATGGTTGGCGGTGTTGCCAGAGGAAATTAGTGGGGATTGGGGTGAGCCGTAATGCGAGACAAGGTTAAGGGATTTGGTCTTGGATGGTGGTTTGTGTGACAATTATTTTTGTACGCTTTTATCCATTCTACACCTAGAGAGATAGAAATAGAGAGTAATTTGATAAATATAATATGTAAGTAATGTGATAGAAAGGAGATAAAGAAAAAATGAAATGTTGAAGAAAAAAGTAAAAAGTGAAGGTATACAAATATGAGTTTTTTTTAAGTGGGTGATAATGTTGGTGACACAGTTGTTCAAGTGAAGGTTTTCATGATGATCGTATGAAGAACCATGTGGTACCTATGGCTATGGCCTATGGGAAGAGAGTAAGGTTTAAATATATCGTATTAATGATTGTAAAATGATTGGGTGATTAATCAATCCCTATTGTAACTAACACTACTAACCAATACCCTCTAATTACGTTGTATTATCATGAAGACTATGATGACAAGTTAAACTTCTTTCTTTTTGCAGTATTCAGATCCTCTACCTTAATGATTAGAAACTTGAAAAAATTTGAGAGAATCAAGATTAACAGAAATACAAAGATGATCTAGAGAAATTGATGAATCGGGTTCTACATTGTTGTCATTTTCATACAAGGGTAAAACACATACATGTTTGAGTTATTTTTGTCTACAATAATAGTCCAATACATAAAACATATAAAACTCCAGTACAAGGCCAAAATGCTACATTCGTTTGGACAAGAACAAAGAGAAAATAAAATAAAACATACAGTAGAAAAATACCAACAAGAGAAAGTGTACATTGGGTCATGAGCGGGACAAATCTATAATGCTATTAATAATGAACGAGGGTGACATTGTAGCCAACAATAGCATCACCAGTAGTAATATCAATCCAATGAGTCTTAGCAAGGGCATAACCCCTTGCCATACGGAAAAGCCCGGTACCACCAACAACAGACATCTCACGAACAGGATTCATGGCAGAATTCTTCCCAACAAGCACAAACGTGCTACCATTATACGGCCCATCAACAAAGGAGTAGCTCAACGACATAAGTAGCCCGATCTCTTGCTGACACGATGACGCGTAAATACCTTGGGCTCGGCCCACGAGCTTGGATTTTGGATCAGAGGTTTCGGTTAAAGGATCATCTGCCATCATAATGTTTCCGAACTGTGTAAGGTATGTTTTGGTCTTGTCTACGGGTTCAGCCACCTTGATCGCGCTTGGATTTTTTCCGCTTAGTGTATCATGGAAATAGAATTGAAGGCTTGTTTCTGTTTCTTGTTTCTTATTTTGAAAAGTTTCACCCCAATTCCCTGCTTTTAAATTCAAGCTATGAATTGGTGGTGGAAGTATAGCACTTATTAGAAGTATCATCACAAGCACATAATTTTGCTTAGACATTTTCATTGGATTCTTGTTGTGGCTTTTCCTTCCATGTATAACTTGTATATAAATAGAAAATTTCTTGCTTAAAATTTGTTTCTTTTTCTCTTTTGTGGAGTTAGTCAATTGTGTTGTAGGTGTTAGGTACTGTTTGATGGAGAATATTTTGCACACTTTTTTCCCACAAAAATTTAAAATGTGGTTTAACAACAACACTATACCGACAATGGTTGTTTTTACTTTTTTGTTTTGATAAAGTGAAGGAGGTCACTACAGTATGATAGCTGGTTTCTTTCATTAATGCGATACATGTGGTCGTTCAACTGCTTTTAGCAACATGACAAAGGATAAAAATTTCACACGATGTCTCACGTTATTCGGGAAGTGAGAATAGGTGTGACCGATATATTTGGTATGGTTTTGAATTGAGGAAAAAATATGAACTAGGAAAAATAATTGGTTTGATTTGTTTCCATTTGCGTAGTATTTTCTCACAAAATTCTAACCGAATCAAAATGATAAAAGACGGAATTGATTTAGTTTGCTACAATTTGGTTGATATTTGAAAAGAATTAAGAACCTTATTTTTATAATAACGTTAGTAAGTTAGTAATAGAGTGTGAAATAAAAGAATTAATAGTATTGAATCTTTTTTTGACAGATAATAGTATTGAATTTTGGTGGTTGATTTTGAATGAGATAAAATTGATATCTAATTACTAAAGAGTAATGATATTTTTTTTTAAGAGGGTAAAATGAAATTAAATTATCAAAGGACCAAGACTTCCGATCACAAGGTGTGTAGGAAGAAAAGGTCAAATCATGAGTTTACAAGAATATGTCACAAGTAAAAGGAATAAAAACAAGAAAGAAATGGACAATTATTTATAGCTCCCAAGCACATAATTAGTTAAGCTACCAAGAATGATATAATCAAAAGAGAAATTAGCATATTTCGTTTTCAACCATCAAAACGTTTGTTGTCGAGCAGTTGATGCAAAGAGTGCTTCTTATGCTTGAAAATTCGACCATTCCTTTTAATACAAATCACCAAAATACAAGATAACCATATAAGATGCATAGTTGAATGATGATACTTTGATGATCCTCTTAAATGACCAAATTAATGTAAATGATTTGAGATGAAAGCAAGAAACACCTTAACATAACCCATCCATTGCAAAACCAAAGTCAATATTGCTCCGCAAAAAATTACAATGTAAAAACAAGTGATTGATGTCCTCATTAGACCCACAACCACCCATACAAAGTTGCTATTGGTTTTGAAGTACATCCCACCGCAAAAGTTTATGGGTAGTTAGAATATGGTTATGAAGAAGACGCCAAACAAAGAGACTGGTTTTTAGTACAACCATTTTATGACCATTTTTTAGAGAAAAGAAGAAAAAGAGTAAGAATACAATGAGAGTATGAGAGATAATTATGACATACCCACTTTCATACCAAATATAAACATATGCTGAGTAACACTAGTAGCAGTAATTTATGAACACTCGTACGTATGTCAATAAAGCAGTACAAATGGTTCAAAAAGCGGTGCAGCTAATTTCACATTCACACAGGAAAAAAGAAATTAAATAAAGGTAGAGACGAAAAAGAAATAGCATACTAACCAACCAACCACTTCGGTCATTTTCATTTTTTTTTTTTCTTTCTTGAATTGCTCCTTAATTACGTTAAATTTCATAGTCCTTTGAGTTTCTAGATTAATATGATGAAGTGTTAATATCTAATCTAATACTAACAACACTGTAAGTGTTGATTGTCCAAGCTATTTGGCAGGTGAAACAGGTTAATGACATTGATTGTGTAGGTATGTTTTTTATTTCCATGTGTTTAAAGGTTGTGTAAATTTGTCTTGACGATGATAGAGTTTCAAGAAATGTAGACCGTTTAATGGGTGCTTTTTGAAGGGTTGTTACTGGTGGCATATTCTTTTGGATGAAAACTCTAATAAAAAAACAGCTTTTGGAGTGCAAGTCATATGTTAGACTGTTAATTCATGGTAGGAGAGAATCCGTTTCCATAATCAGATCAATACTATGATGGCAAAAAATAAGGTAAAAAATATACATCAACCATAATTATATATGTGATATTCTACTTGTATTAATCAAATTTAGTCAAGTCAGGTCCTAATGTTATCCTTAAATTTCTTCATGTGTGAATGAAAAGTGAAGGGGTGGCTTCCTTGCCCTGGTAGATTGCTCAAAGTCATAAGCAATCTCAATCAGTTTTGGTTCAGTTCCCTTTAACCCTCCAAAACAGATTCCAAATGGCATCCCTTGCTTATCATATCCAGCTGGGACAGTGATTGCAGGATACCCTCCAATTGACAGCATTGAAGTAGCATCGGAACCTATGGCCAACACCGCATCCAATTGATTCTTCTTTATCAGCCTCTCAACCCCATTTTTTGACAATTGCTCCATCTTCTTCAATGCCTCGGTTTCACTTTCTCCAAAGCCACTGGTCATTTCTGATGCCATAAAGAAATCTTGCCCATACTCATTAGTCTTTTCCTGTTACAAAAAAACCATAAACAATTCACTACTGAACTACCAAATTAAAGTGAGCAAAATACATATGAAGCACTGATGCGTCGAACATTAACGGATGTCAGACACCAAAAAGACTTGAAGCGTCGATGCTATATAGCAAAATGCAATACTGTATCTTATGCATAATATAATAGGGATACTGAAAAGTTTAAATAAAATTTGACAACGTATACGGAAATATTTGAAATTATAATTTCCTTGAGGCTTTCACATGCTATTGAACATTAAAATTTGAAGTATTTATATACTTACTAAATTAGGGTTGTTGATGTTGAATTCTATAATCTCAGCTAGAGACCTCACGGGAGAGTAAATGAGCTCCTGCAGATATTTGTTGATGGACAACTTGAATTCTAACAGTAATGTTGCCATTTCGCCACTTTGGAAAGGGTCCATAAGGATGCTTAAATTTTCCACTTCCAAATTGTCCACCACTATTGCACCTCTTTGTCTTGAATTTGCAAATAAAACAGACACAAGTCAATGTTAGTATAAATTATATATATATATATATATATATATATTTCCATTTTATTGTCTAAACTAAAAATATTAAATATAGGGCGCATGTTATAGTGTGTGCTAGTAAGAATCAATGAGCAATTGGGTGTGTGAGTTGAATTATATTATATTTTTACCTCAACACATTGAGATGGTCCTCAAAGATGGAAGTGACATTGGCTCCTTTATAGGGAATCAAAAATGGATCCCTCAAAACACCTATTTTCTTTCCTTTGAGACCTTGTTTATTGAGGAATTGCTTATAACCACCTGAAGGTATAAACTTAGCTGCTGACTTTGTAGCTTCATAGTCTCTTGGGTCAAACCCAACAATTACATCAAGCACGTGAACCGCATCTGAAACTGTCCTGCAAATTGGCCTGTACAAAAAAAAAAAATACAATCTCGCATTTAAAAGTAATAAACAAAACTACATTTGATGTCCTTTAACTTAATTTAAAATTTCAAATAGGCCCTTTATTTGTTTATTTCGTTACAAGTTAGTCATTTATGTTTAAAAACGCCAGCACTAACCCAATAGTATCTTGACGAGGTGAAATCGGTATGACACCATCCCTGCTAGTGAGTCCAACCGTGGGCTTGATCCCCACAGCTGAGTTGTGATCAGCTGGGCAGATAATGGAGCCGTCAGTTTCTGTCCCTAATGAAACTGTAACCATGTTTGTTGCTACTGAAATGGCTGATCCAAAGCTAGACGTGCATGGACTTTCAGATTCCACATAAGGGTTCTGCATAACATAACTAATCAGTACTTATACACTCATATTTACTAATCAGTGATACGATTCTTCAAATTAAGTCAACCAATATCAAAGGTCTATATATGACTCATGGTATCTTGGTTTACTTTACTGTATACTTTGAACTTTGAAGATTACTCATTGAGTAAATAAGAAGTACCAAAGTAATACTTGAGAAACTAAATGAAAGGTTTATTTAAACGTTGGTAGGGACGAGTTACTACATACTAACCAAGGCCAATCCACCTTTGGGGCACCAAGCTTTTCCTACCATAGTGGTAGAATGAATCCCATACCATTCTGGGACTTAGCATGCCAGAACGAAGCTTACTGATGCAATCACACCAAATCAAACTAAAAAATTAAACGTGTATTAAAAAGAACAAGCTAACAAGCTGCTGGGACTTAGCACGCCAGAATGCAGCTTAACAATGCAACCACTCCACTTTCCTTTAATTTGCTTTCACCATTTCAAAAGATGCTGCATTGGTTTTCCATTTAGAGCAAAATAACATCACCTCATGACACCAATCGAGCCGAATCCACAAAAATAATCCACCAACCAGATTATTTCACAACTCTTTGAAACCTTAAAACCAAAATTGTGACCAAAAAACACAGCTGAACGCACACAGTATGCCTACCCAACCAACAAATGAACGATGTACATTAATCCGGTGTTAATATGCAAATGCTGCAGAGAAAGCACAACGACAGCAGATCGCAATAGGTACTAAACCGATCAAATAACAGCAACCACAACAGATGCTAAACAAAAATTTCTAGACTGACAAATTAATATCTTATAGCACACTAGTTTTTGCAATGTTGAATAAAATTAGTACCAGCACCAGGCAAGCAAAAACAATCTTGAAATATTCATCGCCTCCCAACCAATATGAAAACCAAAACCAGTAGACATTGAAATAGATTGTTAACATATGCTAATTCCAATCTCATCAGCTTGAGTATGCCAATATTACCCCAAGAACATAGAATCCAGTTACTCAACCAGATTTCTATTCGGCTATAAAGCTCAGAACACTAACACCACTTCCCTATCTCCAACCTGCCAAATACATATCACCCACCACACCAGAACCAATAATGCGAAGCATGTGAAATAGCCGCAGCTTCAGCAAAATCAATACCCAGCTGCACTTCCAAGGAATTTGGTAGGATGATCCCACCATTGGATTAAACCATAATTAAAACCTTTAACTTGATGTCTCAACCACCACCAAGATAAAGTTTCACACTATCAGTAAGAGGTAGATTACGATCCTCTGAAAGTAAATTGTTACTGTATGCTCCTTTAGCCGAATAATCATTACTGATATCAGAGCTCCACACCCACCTCTCTGCTACATTTTCATGTAAAAAAGTTGTCCAACAAAGAGCAACACTACTCAACTGACTCACTTGCCCATTGGAAAAGATTCCTCCTCCAAGACCACCCACCACCATCCACATCAAGACCAATAACATCTCCGCCACCGATACGTCTTTAGTATTGTTCTTTTTACTACATACTCCCTTCGTTCACTATTATAAGCAAAAAATATGTTAAAAATTTCCAAAATATATGTGTTTGGAAAGTTACATTTGGTCAATGGTTATATATATTAACAAGTGATTATATCACAAATGGATGGATGGCTTGGTGGTTTAGCTTTGGAATTTATTCGTGCAATCTTCATCATGTTCATCATCATCATAATCAACATCATCATGGTCATCTTCTTTTTTTTGTTCAAGTTGTTGCAATAGTCCCCCGATACAAGGTCTAACAAAAAGGTCTTAAATTTCGGTCACTATTATACGCAAAAATTAAGTTTTTAAATAATTTAATGTCAATATTCCTAATATACCCTACCTTTAATTCAAAAACATTTAATGCGACTATGTGAGTAGTTGAATGAACTTTTCCAATAAAATCACCAAGGACAATATTGTAAACTTGGCTTATGTTTTAGATGAAATCCAAAAAATTAATTGCACTTAATTAAACTTTTTATCCTCCTCAACCCAATTGACAAGGGACATTGCATTATATCTACAAGGGCCGAAGTTCGAACTCCGAATTCCCCTCTTACCCACCTTAAATGGATGGAATTCTAGTAATTAGGCTATTGACAAAAAAATATATATATATAATTCTTTTTTTTTTGGTCAAATATATATATATATATAATTCTAATCACCATGAAAGTAGTTTTTTATTTTATTTTTTATAATAGTGAGCAGAGTAAGTATGTCTTAGCTCAGTCCCCCCCAACCAAGGATCATACACTCGATTATCACCATTAGATCAAACAGTACCAATAGTACACAGTAAAAGAATACATTATTACATCTATTGCTCATTCAATACAACTAAAAATAACGACAATATTTTAGAAACATGGTAAGAGAGAATGATAGTGACGAGTACTACTAACCAAGCCAAATCCACCTCTAGGGCACCAAGCTTGTCCAAGCATTTTTGAAGAACGAATCCCATACCACTCTGGGAGACTAGTTTTCCCCAGAATAATGGCACCAGCATCCCTTAACTTCGAAACCACATGTGCATCACGTGGAACCTTCGATCCCAACAATGCATAAGAACCTGCAGTAGTGTTTAGTTTATCAAAGGTTGCAATACTGTCCTTGAGCAAAACAGGGATCCCATGAAGCAAGGAACGGTCACGACCTTCGCGTCTCTCACAATCAGCCATGTCCGCTTGATCTTGTGCGTCAGGATTGACTTCCAATACAGCACCAAGTATTGGATTCAGGACATTGATTCTGTGTATGTAAAAGTCAACGAGTTGTCTTGAAGTGAGTTTCTGTCGTGTGAAGGCATCTTGTATGTCTTCTATGGTGGATTCACTGATTGTAAAATCTGAACATTCATCTATTGCATTGATAAATGCCACTGCGAATAACATAAGAGAAATACAAACTTCTTTGGTTCTTGTTGCCATTTTTTGATTTGTTGAAACTAAGATGGAATGCTGCCTTGTTGTTAGTTATTCAAATTTACTACTAAGATTTAGAAAGGAATCTATATCATTAACTTGAATTCGGGTCAACTCCTTGGATGAATAACATATATAATATATAATATAGGGTCTTGTTAATTAGTGCCCAAAAAAAGGAAACATTTGCATTGAAAACATAATTTTTTACACTTTTTTTAACTTTGACTACACAAGTTTCAATGTCTTTATACTATATATTTGCTTTCCTTAACCAGTGTCCTGGAAGCACTAGTTAACATTTTCCTTATAATATATTACTCCTTCGTCCTAAATTATGTCACCTAGTTGACCATGTCACGCATGCCAATGCATAATTTCAAATTTAAATATTTTTAACAATCTATTAGAAAAAAGGCTTAATAGCAATTTTAGCCCTTTAACTTTCCCAAAGTTGCGATTTTGACCTCTAAGAAGAAGAAAAACTACAAAATTACCCCCTAAGTTTTACACATGTGGCAGTTTTGGCCCCCAAGGCCAATTTTGACTTGGTCTACACTAACGTGGCACCGTAAGTGAGGTGCCACGTGTTTTTTTTTCCTTGGGGGGCAAAACTGCTACAGTTGCAAAACTTAGGGGGGCAGTTTTGTAGTTTTTTTTCTTAGGGGGCTAAAACTGCTATTAAGCATAGAAAAATAGAGTCAAAACATGTATTATGAACAATATACATTTTTAAATTAAGTCATTTAAAATTGGACGGAGGGAGTAGTAACTTATGATTTCGAACCCACTTGGATTGGCCTTGGCATAGTGGAATTTCGCTTGAGACCTTAGAGTTTGTTTTTCATGGTCTCGTGTTCGATTCTTCCATATCAATTTGGTGGGCTAATTTAGCTTTTTTCCAAAAAAAGAAACTTGTGATTTTGTCTCCCTCACCAAGAAGCTTGTGATTTTGTCTCACTTACAAAAATATAACAACATTGTTGAGAAGACGCCACGTGTCTAAAAATAGATTGTCAAAACTGCTATTTTTAAAAGATAAGAGACCAAAATTGGTATTTTTTTAAAGGTAAGAGGCAAAAATTGCAACAATTTAACTTTTTTTATTAAGAGCATGGGCGGTTTCAAGGCCCGACGAGCTCGGGCAGTCGCCCGGGCTCTGACCCAAATTTTTTGCAATTTCTTATGTAAATCCCTCTAAATTTCTTATATAAACCCCTATAAATTGGGTAATTTATTTAGATTTTTTGATTATTTACTTGCAATTTTTTTATGTAAAACCCTATAAATGTGTTGCAATTTTTTTTTAGCCCATGCTTTATAATAGTCCTGGCACCGCCACTGAGAGAACATAATCAATATTTTATATTCATTCATTAAATGATGTATGTGGTTTATAATAAAGATCATATACATAATTAATTGAATGAATATAAAATATAGGGTTTTGCTTATAATAGTGATCGAATGGTGTAGCTAGTTGTCTACTATGATAAAGTATCATTATCATAAAAAATAATAGTAAAAATTGAATGAGTTGGAGTATTTAGGAGGTAGAAAGTGAATGAGTAGGGGTTAAGCCGAACGCCTCCTTTTATGGAGAAGGATTGGGTTAGACTTTTATGGTTTAATGGCCTTTTCCTTTAATTGGGGGCGGCTACTTGCTCCTAAAGTATCGCCTCCTCACTTAGGTAAGATATTCGGGTGTTCCCTTACCCCCCTCAATCTTCAACCAAGACAATTAGCGGTTTAGGCTCCAAGCTATATGATCTAAGCGTTCCGGCCATGTGCCATTTGGCTCTTCTACTCAATTATGGGAGGAAGGGCCGAGTGCCCCTTCCAATCCAGAGAAGAACAAAGATAACAAAATATAAAACATAAGGTAGTAAAAATCTAACAAGAGAAAGAGGACAGTGTTATAGCAAACTGGACAAATCTATAATGCTACCATCTAGTGATTTATTACTAATATAAAATTGCAAATTCAATGAATGAGGGTGACATTGTAGCCAACGATAGCATCACCAAAAGTAACATCAAACCAATGAGTCTTAGCAATTGCATAACCCCTTGCCATACGGAAAAGCCCAGTACCACCAACAACAGGCATCTCTCAAACGCGTCTGGATCCTCTCCATTTCTTCTGAAAATGGGGATCGACATTTTCTTGCCTTGCGAAATGACATGTGGCATAAGTGGAAACCAACGGTTGAGATCTATTCTTTCTTTAAAACCAATTAAAATTATTAATAATTAAAGAATTCAATTTATATCAACATGAAGAAATTCATGAAAGGCATGTTTACAGAAACAATAATTTTAATTCATTAAAGGCATGAAACAAGTGTCCCCGTAAATTTGGCAGCTGATTTTGTTTAATATAAATTGAATTCTTTAATTATTTAATAATTTAAATTGGTTTTAAAGAAAGAATAGATCTCAACCGTTGGTTTCCACTTATGCCATGTGTCGTTCCGCAAGGCAAGGAAATGTCGATCCCTATTTTCAGAGGAAATGGAGAGGATCCGGACGCCTCTCGAACCGGGTTTATAGTAGGGTTCTTTCCAACGAGGGCAAACGTGCTACCATTATACAGCCTGTCAACAAAGGAGTCACTGAAGGACATAAGAAGCCTGAGCTTTTGTTGACCCATCGACGCATAAATACCTTGGGTCCGACCTACTAGCTTGGATTTTGGGTTAAATGTCCGTTAATGGGTCATCCGACATCATAATGTTTCCAAATTATGTAGCGAATGTTTTGGTCTTGTCTACTTGTTGAGCCACCTTGACCGCGCTTAGATTTTTTCCGCTCAGTGTGTCGTGGAAATAAAATTGAAGATTTGTTTCATTTTGTTTTTTTTTTTTTTTTAACTTTTACCCCAGTTCCCTGCTTTCAAATCCAAGCTTTGAATTGGTAGTAAAAGAATAGCACTCATTGTAAGCATAATCACAATTACATTTTGCTTAGACATTTTTTATGGATTATTTGTTGCAGCAGGTTTGTGGCTTTTCGTTCTCTGTTGGGTGTATATAAATAGAACATTGCTCTTGTTGAGTTAGTCAAACGTGTTACCTTTTTTCTAGGTGTTTGGTACTGTTTGATGGAGAATATTTTACACACTTTTTTTCCCACAAAAATTCGAAATGTGGTTTAACAACAACACTGATAACAGTTTTTTTTTTTGTGGTTTGATAAAGTTAAGGAGGTCCAATACAATGCATTTAGGGCGGAAAAAGGAAAGACGTAAAATAGAGGATGGTTCAAAATAAAAAAGTAAAGAACGATGCAACTAATTTCAAGTTTTAATAATATGAGATGAGATCGAATGTTTGTAGTCCTTCTCTCTCATCTCTCATTCTCAAACCTTAGCATTCACTCATTTCTTTCTCTTGTTAGAGGGGGTGATTTATGGTCAATTTTGACCCAAAAATCACCCCTCGAGTTGTTTTTCATTCTATCATAATTGAATAAGTGATTTCCACATATTTTCAATTTTCTTTGGTTTGTTTTTGTGATTTCGTCGTCTCTGCACGACTCTGTTTGTTTTGATTTTCCGTCTTTGTGCGGTGTGTTTTTAATTTCCCGTCTTAGTGCAGTGTTTAGTTAATTCAGGTTGAAAGATTAGCTTTGATCAAGTGCAGATCCGATCAATGACTTTGACGTTGTCAACGTTGCAGATCCGGAGAAATGAGTATTCCGGAGACTTGAATATAGTAATATTTGTAGGCATAGGTACTTTGCTGTTTTATGCTATTAACATGGATGCTGTGAGTTTGTTCGCAGATTCATCCTTTTTGTTTTCAGCCAATTTAGATTTGTATTATATCGATGTACTATATCAATTTAAATGAATGAATATCTTTTATTTTTGTAAAATAAAAAAATAACAGATGAGATGAGATAATTGCATAGAAGAGATAAAATAAACTAGACAAAAATAAATAAAATAAACAAATTTTAGTTTGTGATCTTTAGTTTGACTTTTTTTTTTCTTTCTAAATTGATTAGTTTTCTCGAATTAGTTCTCTATGTTACATTAAATTTGTCCAACCAACCTTTCTTATGTGGTCATTGAACCAAAAAAAAAAAGGAAGTTATGTGGTCATTTAAGTTTAACCATTTTCTCATATTAATATCAAGAAGTGTTAAGATCTAATACCAACATTATCGTAAAGTTTCCTTAAAAAAAACATTATCATTAAGTTGACTATTCAAGCTGCTTTGCTAGTTCCTTCAAAAAAAAAATTGCTTTGCTAGTGAAGAAAGTTAATGACATTGATTATGTAGATATGCTTATTTTAAAGTTTTCAAACACCATTCATGTGTCCTGACAGTGGTAGTAGAAACTCTAATGACAAAAAAAAAAATCTCATGATCAAATGCTTTCAATTGCACAAGTCGTTGTTGAATGTGTGACCAGTATATCGTCGAAAACTCCATAAAAAAGGTCAAGCTTAGATTATTGCATAGATAATTTACTTATAAAATAGGAGAGACCTATGACTTATTATCTTTTGGATGGAGTCAAACAACCCAAATTCAAACTCTAATAAAGGGTGCAAGTCATATGTTGACAGGCTAATAATTTATGATTTGAGAGAAGCCATCTTCAACATCAGATCAATGATACGGTGGGAAAATATAAGGTAAAAGATATACATAAGCAATAACTAAATATGTGATATTGTACTTGTATTAATCAAATCCATCAGTCAAGTCTAGGTCCTAATACTATCCTTAAATTTCTTCATGTGTGAATGAAAGCGAGGAGTAGCTTCCTTGCCCTGGTAGCTTGCTCAAAATCATAAGCAATCTCAATCAGTTTTGGCTCAGTTCCCTTTAACCCTCCAAAACAGATTCCAGATGGCATCCCTTGCTTATCATATCCAGCTGGGACAGTGATTGCAGGATACCCTCCAATTGCCAACATTGGAGAAGCATCAGAGCCTATGGCCAACACTGCATCCAATTGATTCTTCTTTATCAAACTCTCAAACCCATTTTTTGACAATTGATCCATCATCTTCACTGCCTCCATTTCACTTTTTCCAAATCCGCTGGTCATTTCTGAAGCAATAAATAAATCTTGCCCATATTCATTAGTCTTTTCCTGTTTCAGAAAACCATATAACATATTCATTACCAATTTAAAACAAGCAAAATACGTATCAACCACGGACGCAGTCAAGGACATAGAACATGACACTGATACGCGACGCAAGTAATAATATTTGAAATAAGTATCTTATGCACACTATAATAGGGATACTTAAAAGTTTGGAGAAAACTTGAAAAATATAAATGAAGATAATTAACTTGAAAAGTATAGATACTTACTAAATTAGGGTTATTGATGTTGAATTCTATAATCTTAGCTAGAGACCTCACGGGAGAATAAGTGAGCTCCTGTAGATATTTGTTAATGGACAACTTGAATTCTGGAAGAAAGGTTATCATTTCACCATTTTGAAAAGGGTCTAGAATGATGCTTAAATTTTCTACTTCCAAATTATCCACAACTGTTGCACCTCTTTCTCTTCATTTTGCAAATAAAACAGGCAATCTCAGTACTGTTACTATAAAATTTGACATTTATTTCATTTCATTGTCTATAGTGTAAATAAATAGTGTCGCAGTGTGTGCCAGTGACCAATTGGTTTGTGTTATGAATTATATTATATTCTATTTTTACCTCAACAAATTGAGATGATCCTCAAAGATGGAAATGACATTGGATCCCTCATAAGGAATCAAAAATAGATTCCTCAAAACACCTATTTTCTTTCCATTGAGCCCATGTTTATTGAGGAATTGCTTATAACCACCTGAAGGTATAAACTTAACAGCTGACTTTGTAGCTTCATAATCTTTTGGGTCAAACCCAACAATTACATCAAGCACATGAACTGCATCTGAAACTGTCCTGCATATTGGCCTGTGCAAAATATACATATATACATTCTCACATTTAAAATTAAAGGGCAAAACTACATCAAAAGTACTTTAACTTAATTTAAAATTTTAAACAGATTCTTTATTTATTATTTTTCGTTTAAAGTTGATCATTTATGTTTTAAAACATCTAACACTAACCCGATGGTATCTTGACGAGGTGAAATTGGTATGACACCTGCCCTACTAGTGAGTCCAACGGTGGGCTTGATTCCCACTACTGAATTGTGATCAGCTGGACAGATGATGGAGCCATCAGTTTCTGTCCCCAATGAAACTGTAACCATGTTTGTTGCCACTGAAATTGCAGATCCAAAGCTAGACCCACATGGACTTTTGGACTCCACATAAGGATTCTGCAATAACATGTTACTAATCAGTAATACTATACTTAAATTAAATCAACCAATATGAAAGTTAGCATATCACAAATGTCATTTGTGTCACTCTGAAATTCCATTCTATTTTTAAGCTGATTTTTATATCCAACTGAATTAAATTCTTCTACCTCTTCTTTACTATACATGATATGTAGCATATCATGGACACTTCAGATAGATAGTGTGAGTGTCTCCGTTGTTCAACATCTATCATTGTCCGACTCAGCATATATAGTTAAATTCAATTATTTATTTTTTTAATTATTATTGTTAGTGTGGTGTTAAGTGTTTGTATCTATATCAATACTTCATAGTACATAACATGGTGTCATGAAATTTTATATATCTTTTTTGTAACCATGTAATTGCGGCATGTACACCAGCTTTTGTCGATGATTAATCTCTATAATGGATTCTCTCCACTCAATATGTTTTCATTCAGAACGTTCAAACTCGAGACTTTATTTTAGAGATTAAGAGAGTGAAGTGATGAGTACTAACCAATGCAAATCCACCTCTCGCACACCAAGTTTTCGGCATGGTGGTAGAACGAGCCCCATACCATTCTGGGAGACTAGTTTTCCCGAGAATGATAGCACCAGCATCCCTTAACTTCGAAACCACGTGTGCATCACGTGGAACCTTCGATCCCAACAATGCATAAGAACCTGCCGTGGTATTGAGTTTGTCAAAGGTTGCAATACTGTCCTTGAGCAAAACAGGTATCCCATGAAGCAACGAACGGTCCTGATCTTCTCGTCTCTCGCAATCAGCCTTGTCTGCTTGATCTTGTGCGTCAGGATTGACTTCCAATACAGCACCAAGTATTGGATTCAGCACCTTGATTCTGTGTAAGTAAAAGTCAACGAGTTGTCTTGAAGTAAATTTGTTTCGTGTGAAGGCATCTTGTATGTCTTCTATTGTGGATTCTTCGACTGCAAAATCTGAACATTCATCTATTGCATTGATAAATGCCACTGCGAATAACATCAAAGAAATACAAAGTTTGGTTCTTGTTGCCATTTTTCTATTTGTTTGTAACGAACTGGAATGCTACCTCGGTGATTCAAATACGTTAAAATTGGGAGGGATCTCGTAATCTTCATAAACACTAATTAACTACTTTATCTAAGAGTTTTACTTTTTCCACTTTATGGCTTTCCAAAAGGGTGAGAAATGCTCTTGAAGTTTCGGAGTTTATAATCTGAAATGGTGTTTTCCTTTGTTAAATGGTGAAAAAATGAGCTACGGATTTTCCGGATTTTGTAATCCGAAAATCTCAAAAAATAGGGCGCCTTACATGATTTGTTTTGATTAGATAATCCGAACACTCCCTAAACACCATTTTTTTCATGGTGCTGATGCAATCCGGATTACGTAATCCAGACAACACCAATTCTAAACATATTTTAACATGTATAGTCATTTTAAGGACAATATTAATCTTCCTAGTTTTCGTCCTTGTGTTTTTATGATCAAAACTCCCTTAGAAATGACTGCTTATGGGACTCCGCCCTCAAAATCCAAAACCTCATCATTTAGACCCTTTTTTTCATGATGCTAATGCAATCCGGATTACGTAATCCGGACTGCAAAGGGGCATTTTTGAAAATTTAACAGGGCACGCGAGAAGGCATCAGGATGGAAAAAGTAATACTCTTTATTTAATAGTAACAGCGAATATCCTTTAACTCGGGTCAACTTTTTGAGTGGAAAAGATAAAGTAAAATTTTAGTAAAACAAAAAATAAAAAGTAAAAAACAATGTTATAACAAACTACAGCTCTTGTTAACGAGTGTCCCCGTGACACTCTTTAAACATGCTAAATAAAATAATTATTCTTTTAAAATTTAAAAGTTCTCAATTTTCGATGCACTGATAACACAAACTTTTATAAAAAGTTACTATTTAAGGTCCTTAACCAGTGCTCTGGGGGCACTAGTTAACATTTCCCATAAATTAACCACATCTTATGTCCTCGTGAGTTTAACTCAATTAGTGATAATACATAATATACCAAGGTTCAAGTTTCAAACTCCGGCCACCATAAAAAAATTAACCACGTCTTATTGTGCTAATATTTATAAGTTACTCCATGTTTTTTTAGCCTTTCGAAAAATATCAGTGTCTTCCTTTCAAAAAATGAAATAAAATCAGTGTCTTTTATGAAATTTTGATTTTAGTAAAATTATAAATATATTTCAATGATACCAATAATATAACAAATATAATGTAAATTCTTATATTTTTTAATGACAACAATAATAACATTATTATAGGAAAAGTTGTTTAAAGGTGTAATATATATCTATACTATATATAAAGATAATGGGAGATTTTGGGCTGACTTTTTTGTTATTCTAATTATATTCTTAAACAAATTTTCCTATAATAATGTTTTATTGTTGTTGTTGTTATTAAAAAAGATAAGAAATTTTGTTATATTTGTTATATTATTGTTGTCATTGAAAAAGATAAATATGTTTTGTTGAGTTTGTTACATTTAAAATCACAAATATCTATACTTATAATTTTAATTTATATAAAATATCATTTGTAATTTACACGTAAAATTTCTATAAAATATCGTTGATAATCTACACATGTTAGGCCAATAAGACGGGTGCGTGAGCGTCTGTCTTGTCGCTAGTACTAAGGGAATATATGATTTTTCGAAGACTTTTTCACTTTCAATTATACCATTAAGATTATGTCATTCAAAACTCACATGCTCGTCTTTCCACTCTTTTTATTGCGTTAACGGATGTAAATTATAAACAGTATTTATATAAAATTTTGGTTTTGATTAAAATTATAAGTACAAATATTTTTGACTTTTAATTTTATATAAAAGCATGGGTATTCTGACAATTTTGATTTTATTAAATTATTTGTAGGCATTTTACCGTTGTATGCTATTAACTTATGTGTAGTGAGTTTGTTCGCATGTTTTTAACGATGTTGATCATGTTACATTGTATCTCATATATTCTACCAATTTGAATGAATATCATTGTTTTTCTAAAAAAAAAAATGATTTAGTTGATTATAAGTACAAAAAATATGACAATCAATTTCAAGACCACAAAAAAAATATGGCAACCCATTTACCACAACACCTATCAAAGATCACGTAATATTAAGGATTAAAATGCTCATGTCAAAATAGTCAGATCGAAAAAGAAAGAGCATTTACAAGTACTAGAAACATACACTCGACAAGTACTAGAAACATACACTCAACATGTGCTTGCACACCTCTGCATTTTTAGAGGAGATACCTCCAATGCTTTCAGAAGTTGGTTTTCACCTTTCGTGACAACAGAACATGTTTGGAAGCAACACATAACTCCATCCAAAGACGAACATGCTAATTAATTATTGATTTCCAGTACACACATTGATTATTGATTTCCAGTACACAAATTGATTTCCAGCAACCAATCGCAGACCCTTGATAGTCACAATATCAAAACAAAAACCATTTTCACTATGTACACGACTGCTCACTTGGTACTATTATAATGTAGGATCATGCTAACTTAGGCCCTAAGTGCACGTGTTAAAAAACCTAAAAAGAGCAACTTTGTTTTGGAAAACATAACATTTTAACTTTTAAAAAGTTGAACGCACGACTTTTTATAGGTATATTTTTATAACGAGTTCCTTAACTTGTGCCCTCAAGGGCACAAGTTAGCATTTGACTTTATATAGGTAACACCTTTTTTCTATGATCAACACAAGTATAGAGTAACTAGCTTAGCAACCATTCTGCAGATGGCATAAGGAAACCTCTTTCTCAACCACTCTCAAAAATATGGAATCAGAATGTTTTAAGTCATGCATACAATGGCCAAACAAATATTTTCAAGTTGAACATTAATAATATCAATAAAAAAATAGACGGGGAAGCAGAAAACCACATGAATACCAAAACCAGCAGTTCACCGCCATGCTTATACTGTTATACAGAATATGAGTTGATGAAATTTTAACCGATTACGGTAAATTCAGCTACAAACATAGCCATAAATACTGAAACTGCCTAAGCTACCAACATACCTATCAAAAATGTCTTTTACCAGTTTTAGTCGTGTCTCACAATAAAGAACATGTAAGTAAAAACAAAACTTCAATGGGTAACAAAAAAATAAGTTTCAGATATTCAATGTTTCGTTCCAACTCCCTTGTCAATCTATCTGTAGGGATAAAAGTAATTGATAGCTCTTTAGTTTTCTTCGACGTGTTCTTCCTCCACTTTCTCAGCACTACATTATAAAGTCAAGAACAATATAAGTAAGCCAAATAGACAATACAATATAAGACATAAACAGAAACACTGCAGCTTGCATATGAGACACTCTTGTCCTCCATAAGAGACAGCACCACTACTTAACAACCAAATCCTCTCAAAGACAACAAAAAGTACAGAAACCAATAAATGTTCAACTCTAGCAGTATGAAAGCAGGCAGGTACGCAAGACTCGGTAGCAGAAACCGTAGCTAAGTTTACAACAATACAGGAGTTGTTAAGAAACTGTTCATAAATCTCACAAATTGGCGTCCTAAAAATTGTTTAGATACCACAAAGAGAAAGTACATACATCACACAAGTGAAAGCTACAAGCATATTGTTTTTGATATTATATAAAGTAGGATACACACATAGAAGAAAAACAAATCATTTTGGCATACAAGTTAAAAGTGAAGCAACAGTTTAGAAACATGAAATTACCATCACAAAGCGCATCACATTGGAATGTATTAACAGTTTTCTGAGCCATTTGTTCATGAACTACCATCACTAAAAAACCTAATTATAGCCCAAAACAATACAAGCAACTAACAAGAATACTCGAGAACAAAAATGAAAAATCAAAATTCTAATACTATTATATTGCATTCAAAACGTTACTGGTAACAAACCTTTCAGAACGGCCATCATCAGATGGTGACGATTTCCTCCAACTCCTCTCAGATCGATCTTCACCGCGCCCATTGCCAGAACCAAAACCCCTCTTTCCAAATCCTTCAACCACTGCAGTCTCCTTAATCTTCATGGTCTCAAGCTGCTCATCAATCTTCTTCCAATCCTGACCTTTCTCAGCCAAAACCTGCTCCCTTGGCCTTGCCTCGCCAAACGGATTCGCACCCTTAGGCTTTGCTACATTCCCAGAAACAACATCACCACCACCATTAGCAGCAACAACATCCTGATTTTCATTACTCACCGGCGCTGTCCTTGGTTGCAAAACAAGCCTAGGCCTTCCACCACCACCGCCACCAACATTCTCGTTTCTCTCACTTCCAACACTGAATTCACCTTTCTTCTTATTCCAATTATCCGAATCCGCACCACCACTAACACCAAACCCTACTTTCCTCTCCCTATCAAACCCACCACCACCAACACCACCAGAACCAAATCTCCGTCCCTCCGATGGCACCTTACTTGAAACCCAACTATCCGATCCATCAGCCCGCGACTGCGAATCAAAAAACCCACCTCCACCTCTCTCCCTTCTCTCAAACCCATTCCCAACAACAGCCTTCTTCCCAGCAGCCCAATTATCAATCTCATCAGCCCTCGACGGCCCCGAATCACGACTTGATTCTCTATCCCTACCATTCCTTCTCCCATCCTCAGAAACCCTAGAACCCGAACCAGAACCCCATCTCGAAACACTACTCTCATCACTCCTTGTCCTATCCCTATCACCACGGTCACCGTAAGATCTAAACCCACCACCAATCCTGGTCCGGTCACGTTCAAGTTCCTCAGCGGTTCGCTGACGTGGACCGGTGGGAAGATCAACCGGATCTTGAGCCGTATAAGAAGAAACCGGTTTAGCAGTGAACTCGGCCAAACTTAGGGTTTGTGCTTTCTTCTTTTTAGGTTTTGTTGCGGCGGCGACAGCGAGGGAAGGGAATTCCGCAAGTGGTTTGGTTTCAACAACGTTGTTGGTGTTGGTATGTTGTTGAAGAAGTTCAGCTTCGTGCTCTTCAGAATCAAGTGCCCATGCACCTGGTTTGGACCAAGCAGATACAGTAGCCGCCATGTTGTCTCTCTCTTTGTTCTTTGTTGTTCTTCTTTCGATCTTTTCGATTGTTTTCTCAAACGCAACTTCACTCTTTCGTTCGTAGATTGCGTTTTTTGGCAGCAAAACTCTCCTATATATAACGCCATCCAATACCCTAAATGAACGGTGCAGATTTAATCTTAATTTAATGAGGATTGATTCTTAATTAATTAATTAAAAGACGGGTCAAAAAAAACTAATTGCTTATCTTTTTTGAAAGGATTTTTTTTTTGTTACAAAGGATTTAAAAGATAGGAATAATTCTGTTTTTTTTACTGGATTAAAAGATAATTATTAAACAAAGAATAACTTGTGCAAATTTAACTATAATAAAATATTAAAATATACCCTTTCAAATATCACTTTCCAACAGCTTTTTTTTATTTTTTATATACAAAATTTCTGTGGTCTATATTCGGTTTTGGTTTTAAATTTTAAGCAATAGTAGATAGGTAATGTAAAACCTCTTTTCTTAAATTGTCTTTTTAAAAACAAGTATGTAGTATCTCTCTTGTTGTGGTCTAGTCCAAGTGGTAAACAATTTAGATCTTTCAAACATGTTATTGTATAAGTTTTTTTTTTTTTTTGGTTACATTATTGTATAAGTTTTAAAGAAACATTTGTTTCATATAGATAATTCTTAATTGCACGCAAAATTCTTAAATGAATTAAAATATGCAATTGCACCTAAGCCTTTGATTGGTTTGAGAGAAATAGAGGGGAGAGAGATAGAGAAGAGAGAAAGAGAAGAGAAGTTGGAGATATCTCTTGTTTGGTAAGAAGAAAAATTGAGAAGAGAGAAGAATAAATGGTGGGTCCCATACCTTTTTGTTTTCTCTTCTAAAGAAAGAAGAAAGAGGGAAGAAGACAAAAACGACTAATATGTCATTGGTTTTTTAATTAATCATAAATTATAATGTTGTCTTATCAAGGATATTTTTGTCTTTCTAAAAATAATATTTCTTTCTCTTCTATTTCTCTCTTCTTTCTCCTATATCAAACAATAAATCAAATCTTCTCTATTTCTCATCACTTTCTCTCTTCTCAAATCTTCTCTCTTTCTGACCGATGACTAGAAAGTTTTGTGTAATCATATGTAGAATTCTCTTTATTTTCTCTCTTGCTCGCTAGAATAAAATCATTTACGAGTAGTGATATTGTAACAACCATTTTGGTACAACTTTTGAAACAACTTTGTTGTTCTCTCTTCTCATTGGTCAAAAACAAAAGAGAGAGAAAAATAAGTGAGAGAATAAAAACATAATGTGAGTATTGTGCAAATATCATTTCTCTTTCTTTAAAGAGCAATCAAAGGTGTCTTCAATGCAAGTTCGATTGCGAAGCAAACAGATTCCTATTTTTTTTTTAAGAAAGTAAACAAATTCCTATTAATTGTGCGGTTTGTAATTAGGTAGAAAAAAATAAGAGACATTATTTTTTTATTGTGACCATCCAAATAGAATTTATATACATATTGAGGGATTAGGGTCATAATTTTAAACAGAAAGGAAATATTTTATACATCCTCCGATTATAATTTTAAGGACGGAGGGAGTATGAGCCCGTTTGTTTCAGTTTTTTTAAGAAAAAAACATTTTTTTTAAATAATAATCGAGGAAATATTTTATACATTCTCCGATTATAATTTTAAGGATAGAAGGAGTATCAATTATGAGCCTATTTGTTTCAGTTTTTTTAAGAAAAAAACATTTTTTTTTAAATAATAATCATTTTTAAAATATTGCATTTGTTTGTTACAACTTTTTAAAAAGTTAAAATCTAAAAACAACTTTTAACGCGAAGCTGCTAAGAGTAGCTTCTAAAAAAAATAGAGGAGATAGAAAATAACGGTAAAAAAATTGAACTAATTTCGTAACAAAAAATCTGCAATCCTTTTTATACAATTGTATCCAAACAAACTAAATTATTTATAAAAAAATAAAAATTTACTATAAACAAACGCATGTACAGAAAATAAAAAATACTTTTTAAAAATTTTGATATACTGAAAGAGTGTTGTAGCTGCTTGTTACACGGACCAAGTACGAATATTTTCATACGAAATTTCACGGACGCGTGTGAAATTTAATCATCCACGCGAATTCCTACTTTTTATTTAAATAAAAATAAATTCTTTTGTTTATTCAGTTTTGGATATCTAACAAAATATCAGAAGTGTTCTCTCCTTTCCTTCTCTCTGTTGTCAATCATCACCATCCACCATATTTAGTTCTCTGAAAGGAGCAATTTCTCCGCTGATCATTTTCGTCCTCCGTCGCTCAGTCATCGCCAACCACCACGCCGGAACTATAGCTCCATATTCATGTTCTCTTTTCTTCAGGGTAAGTCATCTTATTCAACAAATTTACATGTTAATTCTTAAAATTGGAAAATCCCCTTCTTCCTCGACATCATGTTAATTCTTAAGATGTCTGTTCTGAATCGAGTTAGATGTCGAGCATAGGTCTATGGAAGTTGATGGTGTTCGTGGTGATTTGGATTGTGTCTCTGATGCTGTCAAATCAGAGGAATATAGCTGAAGGTGCTTCTTTGTGTTTGATTGAGGAAAAGGAAAGTCATGATGGCAAAGAAAATGTGGCGGCTGTTGACTCTGCTATGGTTTCTGGATGGTCTTTCTGCTACTTTTCATTCAGCATCAAATTATGAATATGAAAGGTTGATGTTTCACTTGATTTGAATATGGGATAGGACCAGTTGTCTATATTTCAATTACCATAGATTGCGAGAGTTGAGTTCGACAAATTTGAAATAGATTTGAGGTAGATTTACAGTCCAGGAATGAATAGCAGCAGAGAGCCTATACCAGAGTCCTCAAAAGGTTGGAAAAGCCCTCCCTTGGGTGTTTTGAAAGTTAATATTGATGCGGGATGCTTTGAAGACGGGCACACATGCTGGGGTCTGATCGTTAGAAACCATGAGGGTGCGGTCATTACGGCAAAAAGAAAGATTGATAATGTGTCCATGACTCCAATCCTAGCTGAACTTGTGGGACTGTGATGGTGCTTTAAATTGGCTTTTAGGAAAAAGAGAAAAATTAATAGTGAGCATTTGGATTTTAGGAGGTCTGTGTTAAGACTATCCATGTAATGTAATATTACTCATGTCTATGTTATACATGTCAATGAATAAAAAGTACATCTAGCATCAATTTGTGTACTTCAAGTTTTAATATTCTTTAGTATTTCTTTTAGCATCAATAACATGATATTCCTTCCAAATAAAAGGCTATAAATTATTTTTTTAACCGGCAAATATTATTCTCGTCGAGATTGTGTAAGGAACACGAAAATCTCGCGGATAAAATCAAACAAGTAACGAGTACACATGAACACTAATACAAACACCTACCAAAACCACCCATAACAAAGCTAAAAACAGAAGCTTTATATTCCAAATTTAGTTGTTGCTAAAGGGTCAAAAACACAGAAGCAGCAACACAGCCGAACCAAAAAAAAAACACACAACTAGCACTAAACAACCCATTCCATCTAACAATAATCCTTGAGCAAAACAGCCGCACACTTGCTTGAGCAAAACAGCAAACACTAAACAGCAGAACAGCATATTCCAACACAATTTCAAGCGGCTGCACACTTGCTTGAGCAAACACTAAACAGCAGAACAGCAATCCTGCAGACCCTCATGCCCTGACTGCAGAAAACCAGACAGCAGTTCAAACCAAAAACAGCAGTGTTATGGTCTTGTGACCTGAGAATAATAAGGAGTCTGCAAAGAATATATACTTAATCAGTTATGTTCATGATATAAAAGTTCAAATGAAAATAAAACACAAGAAGTTCTGTTATGATATTAATTTTAAATAAAAATAAAACAACCCAAAAATCTATATTTGCACCTTGTTTACTTCACCAAGATGTTCTTGATTTGGATTGAAGGGAGCTACATTATTCACACTACCATTTTCACTGCTCCAGACAAAGTTCTGCTCATGCTAAAATATTTACATAGAAAACATGGATGCTTAGTATGCAATGTCATATTGTGTACATTTTATATAGACAGAGCAATGAATTATCAAATAGAAATAGGCAGAGCTATGAATCTTACATATGCACCTGACTTACTTGACTATTATATTGTTTGTTTATTTGAATGCTTTCTTTTGTGTCAATTCCATCACCAAGTTGAGATCTGTAAAACACTCCATGTTCAATTTCTTCACCTCTAGATGTGCATTGGCCCTGCATAAAAAATCTTAAATTAGACATCTCAACTATTAAATATAACATCAATAAATACTATGAACTTCATGTTCACCTCTTCTTGACCTTGAATCTTTTTACTATTTTGGTTCCTTTTTTTAGTTTTCTTTTGTGCAAGCTTCTTCTTCACAGTCTGATCAACTACAGAAGTCTTCCTTTTTGAAGGAAGACGCCCTTTACTTCGAGCTAGTTTAGGATCAAGAATGGTAGCTTGGTTTTGAGCTGAACAATCTTCTTCTACAATTCTAGGAGATGTTTCATTACATGGTAACTCATTTTTCATGTTTTCAATCAAGTTCATCACTTTCACTAAATCATCTTCACTATTTATCCTCGTTGAAGCAAATTCATAAAAGGCATCACAAGCTTTACCTACACGTTGCAATTCAGTTTTTCCAGCCAAATTATCAAAACCACATTTAATAAGTGTATACCTCCGCTTTATATCCTTCCTCCACCGTGCCAAAATATAATTAGATGGCACGAAATCTGTTTTCCCAATGAGCTTAAGCACACAAAGGATGTGCCTACATAAAATGCCTTTAAATTCAAACAAGCAGCATGTGCATTTTAACACAAAGTCTTTTTCATTGAAGAACACCATGAACACAATATCTTTCATCTTGTCATATACTTTCTTACTTTCTGTAACAGAAAATATTGAATCCAAACCCTCCAATCTGTTGAAACATGCATGACAGTACATCATAGAAGCTATTTCCAATTGGAATTCCTTAAACTTTGCATTAGTAAATGCTTTTTGGAATTGGAACTCAAAGCCAAAGTGACTAATACAAGAAATAACTGTATTAAAAGAATGAAAGTCAACAATGTTTTCCTTTTCAATTTTATCTTTCAATGCATTATCATATTGCTCAACAAATTGCTTCAATGTTGTCTTTGAGCTTACATATCCATCAAAAAACGAGTTCATACTTTCACTTCGTTGTGTAGTTGACATTCCAGCCCAAAATGTGTCCCTTACATATGCAGGGACCCAACGATGTCGCTCAACAAATAACCCTTTCAGCCATTCGTTATCCTGTAGTTTGTAACACTCAATCATATTTTCCCACATCGTCATAAAATCACTTTTGGTAAAAGAATCATATACAATATCATGCAAAAGTATTTTGATAGACTCGTAGTCAGAGTGGCTACCAAACTTTTCTAGAATCTTTTTCATTAAATGCCACAAGCACCACCGATGACGAGCTTTTGGAAAGACAGTCTCAATTGCATTCTTCATTGCTCTGTCTTGATCAGTGATTATGGCATTTGGAGAACGTCCATGCATACATTCCAACCATGTCTTAAATAACCAAGTAAAAGTTTCAGTATCCTCATTTGACAACAGAGCACAACCCAACAACATAGACTGACCGTGATGATTTACTCCAACAAAAGGAGCAAAAGGCATGTCATATTTATTTGTTAAGTAAGTGGTGTCAAAAGTTATGACTTCGCCAAAATATTCATATGCAACCCTACATCTTGCATCTGCCCAAAACACATTCCGTAACCGACTTTCATCATCCACATCCATCACATAATAAAATTGACTGTTTTGCTTTTGCATCCTCACAAAATATTTTTGTATTGCTTCAGCATCTCTTGTCCCAAGTCGTAGTCGTCTTACTTTGTCTATGTAGTTTCTGCAGTCTTTTTCTCCAAATGTGAGATTTTCATACCCATCTGCTTCAACGACAAAGGATCAGAAATTTCTACTTACATTAATCCCAGCTTGATCATTGAGTTCTAACCTCATCTTCATTTGTGCCCCTATATTCTTGTTCGATCTAAAATACCTTGCTTTCCCTGGACTTAGATCATGATTATGCTAAAAAAAAACACTTTTAATTTTAGTTGTTCCGTCTAAATAAATACACGCATTCAATCTAGCCTTACATTGCGTTTGAGTTATAGGATTTGGCTCTAACAGATTCTTTGGGCGACTCACATACTTTCTAGCTCAACTACATGCTAAAGTAAAATACATTTTCCCCTCATCTCCTTTTTTTGAACTTATTTTTTTAACTCCAAAACCCACCCGTTCAACATAATTCTTGTAATACACAGTAATTTCCTTTTCAGATCCTAATGACATCCCATCACAAGGTGTTTCTTCTTCACAAGTACCATTTGCTTCTAAACAATCATTAGTTTCCAATTCATCACAAGACTCAAATCCTTCTTGCACTAATACAACAAATTAAAAAAATTAATTGACTAACACAGTTAAGTAAATGAAAAATCAATCAATCGGCACAAAATTTCTTCTAATGATCTATAAAAACAACAAATACACAAAATACTTACTTGTAGGTAAATTAAAACTGAAATACTCTGCTTTAGTGCTACGAATCAATGGAAGCTATGATGGTAAGCAAAAACAGAGTTACATGAGAATGAATATGAGACCTGATTCAAAGAGACAAGTGTGTGAAAAAGAGAACGACGACCCTATATCACAACAATTGAGATTGAATTTCAATCAGATTCTTTGATTAGCGGGAAAGAGGAGATAATTGAGGCGGGAGTGGTGAACGTGGGTTCTTTTCTCAGTTTTTGTTTTGGTGAACGGTGGTTTCACTTTCATTTCTATTAAGGGTTTTTATTTTTTATTTAATTTAATTTTGTTTCTTTTTGGACAAAGAAACTGCGGCGCGTAGCAATAAAACGTTCTCACGTGTCCGTATACAAAATTGCCGTGATATATCATTTTCCCCAAAATAATTCTCTTTTTTTTTTGGTACAAGGCCAAAGCCTAAAGAGAGAAAACTAAGAAATTAAACGGACGTTCTTAGGCATGCAAGCCCTGGAAAAATCATCAAACAAAAGACTCTGAAGCTCACTGGAGGGTTCTCCAGAATATGAAAATCTAGAGAATCCATCGAAATGCTGAAATTAGCAAGCCAATCTGCACTTTTGTTGCTTTCACGCCAAGTATGGGTAATTTTGACAGTCCAACTCAAACTCAAAAGTTGTCGAATACGCTTGACCAAGGTAGGAGTCGTTCCACCAAAATTGCAATTTTTAGTAATCATGTCGACCAAAACCTTTGAGTCACTCTCCACTATAAGATGAGTGGTATTCTCCCTCCACGCCAAGTCCAAACCTAGGTACATTCCCCACATTTCAGCATGAAAAGCATCACACATTCCAATCTTCTTGAAGTAGCCTTTGATCCATCTGCCATCAGAGTCTCGAAGAAGCCCTCCACACCCTGCAAGAGTACCAGATCCCTTCCAAGCACCATCACAATTAAGCTTAACCCAACCAATCTGAGGTCGCACCCAACCGATGTATATAGTTTCCTTTTGA
>Ga0228711_1002198_pt1 | contig 29779 bp, 16 predicted proteins | sample MedpolnodulmetaG_2_FD_177996 | JGI IMG/M metagenome (GOLD analysis project Ga0228711, IMG submission 177996) | Root nodule microbial communities from Medicago polymorpha collected in Santa Monica, California, United States - brown nodules | ecosystem: Host-associated > Plants > Roots > Nodule... | reverse complement strand
AAAACTTATACATATAACAAAGCAATTTTTTGAGGTGCTTGAAAAACAAAATTATGTCCTAATGTAAACCGTGGGCCAAAACCACTAAACTATAATAATCCATCTTGATATTTTTTAGAGGATAATGCATCTTGGTATGTTTTTTTTAAAATAATCTTGATATGTTATGATAATTAATTATTACATCTTTTGATCATTATTATAATAAAAAATTTATATTTTTTAGGTCCATTTAATATATGATATAGACCACATATATCATTTATTGAATAAATCTAAAAATAAATTTTTACTTAGACCATTTCCCTTTTTTTTGATTCTAGTTATTGTCACGGGATGGGAAGGTTAGACCATTTACACTGAGCCTATTGAAAGCCACCTTCAACATGTTGAACCATTGCAATGAGATTGTTGAAAATGATAGAAAAATGATGTAGAGGAGAGAGAAGTTGAATGAGTTCAACCATGTTGAATGCCGACACCGAGGGACACTTGGCGCGTTTCTGTTTGAGGAAACTGGCGCGTGTGCCACACGCGCCGACAAGGGCGAGTGGAGCTGCAGGCGGATGAGAGAAAAGATTGTTGAGTGGATAATGAATGACACGTGGTTGATTCTGATTGGCTGTCTGGATTTTTCTCATTTTAATAATTTGGACTCATTTATTTTATTGCAAATTAATTTTTTTTAATTTTTTTTTTACCAAAATTCATGATTTTTCTTGTCTATAAATAGAGACTTGGTTCATTTGATTTGGACACAGAAAAAAAAACAAGTTTTTCACTATCTTAATATTATTATTAACTTTTCTTTTGAAGTTTTAATATTCTTTTTAGTGAAAATAAATTATTTTAATAAACTTTGTTTTTCCAAAAAAACTAAAAAATAAATTGTTAAGTGTTTATTATTTTAATTTAATTATAATCAATAATTGTAATTTTATGTAATCAAAAAAACAAAAATATAAAATTAAATAAGAATATGAAATAAAAGGTGGTGGGGTAGAGTGTTGAATGAAAAAAACATTGGAGAGAGTAAAAGTTGAATGAGTGTTGAATAAGAGAGAGAAAATGATGTGGAGTGTTGAGAAGAGAAAAGGTGGGTGTTGAAGATTTTTACCATTGTAAATGGTCTTGCAATGGTGTGTTGAAGCTTGTTGAAAAATGATGTGGATGAGAGAGGTGATGAAAGCACTCAACTAGTTGACTGCTCCGCGCAAAGAGTGGTTGACAGAGCGCGTGATGCCCACGCGCCAGACAGGCGGGAGTGGACGTGGGCCAGACGCGGAGAGATAAGAGGTGGTTGGATATTATGGAATATGTGGCGCTTGTTCGTTGGCTGGTTGAATTTATCTCATCTTAATTATTTGAACTCAATTATTTCATTGCAAATGATTTTTTTTAAATTTTTTTTTTTACCAAAATTCATGATTTTTTTTTATAAATAGAGACTTAGTTCATTTGATTTGGACACAAAAAAAAAACGAAATTTTTCACTATCTTAATATTATTATCTTTCTATTAGCTTTTCTTTTGAAGTTTTAATCTTCTTTTTGGTGAAAAGGATCCTAATAATAATCCTTTCAACACTCACAATTGTTCTAATTATCCATTTAGCTACCAAAATTTCAACAATTATCAAAACTCAAATCAATTTTCCAAACAACGTTCTCAATACATACGTAATTTTAAGTTATTTGTAATGTTTGTTTGTTTTGATAATGACTATTGCTATTTCTAGAGTTTATTTAATTGAAAGATGAACCTTTTTTTTTATTAATAATAGGCTTAAATAGGTCTTTCGTCCCTGCAAATATAAGTCATTTGAATTTTCGTCTATGAAATTACTAATTCTTCCATTTTGCCATTGCAAATATTAATCATTTGAAAAATGGTCCTAATTATATCTGATTAGTAACTCCAGGGACGAAAATTCAAATAGTCTATATTTGCAGGAACGAAAGACCTATTTAAGTCAACCACTTCGCCCAATCATCACTTGCCACATGGGCACCACGTCACTAATGACATCCTGCCTCAGAAAAAAAAACTAATTAAGACCAAAAGTCAAATGATTAATATCTGCAATGGCAAAATAGAAGGATTAGTAATTTCAGGGACGAAAATTCAAATGACCTATATTTGCAGGGACGAAAGACCTATTTAAGCCTTAATAATATAAGATAAGAAAATAAAAATAAATTATTTAAATAAATTTTGTTTTTACAAAAATCTAAAAGATAAATTGTTTCCTTAAAAAAAGGATAAATTGTTAAGTGTTCATTATTTTAATTTAATTACAATAGATAATTGCAATTTTATGTAATCATAAAAACAAAAATATAAAATTAAATAAGAATATGAAATAAAAAGTGGTGGGGTATAAAAAGTGGTGGGGTAGAGTGTTGAATGAAAAATCATTGGATAGTGTAAAAGTTGAATGAGTGTTGAATTATTAGATGAAAGAGAGAAAAAATAATGTGGAGTGTTGAGAAAAGAAAAAGTGTGTGTTGAGTGTTGAAACCATTGTGAATAGTCTTATAATGGTCTTATTAGTGATAGGAGGGTGTAATTATTTTAAGGAGGCTAATTAATTACTCATTAATTAATGACCGTTTAACTTCATTTCATAGCTCAAATAAAGCTAAGAAAGACACCATCATTGGCATTAGAAAATGATAACAAAATTCAAACGTATAAGATGGTCTAACCAATCTAAATCTGAATCTAAAACTTGATATAAATATTTTATCGATTGATAACATGTAATAAGCATTTTCAAGCCTCAAATTTCCCCCTACCCTAGCAAGGCTTTGGAGTCGACTTCGAATCTGTTACGACACCAATTTTTTCGACTATTGGAAAACCGTTACAAATAACCATATGCGACCCTGAGAACCATCACAATCCATCATTTTAACCGTCGCAAAATGTCTTTTTTCTTATTGTGAAGTTTAGTTTCATATTAGAATAAATTCTTCCACAAAAATATCTTTAACACGTCAAATTCGATTTTAGCATACCAAAATTAAATTTTTCTTCTTCAGAAATGAAATCAAATAGAGTAATAGTCATTTGGCCGTCGAAAGAGCACGTCACCGATGGACCATCGATACTACAATTAGCTAAACTTTATTGCATGTGATGTGAAACAAAACAAACTCACATGTAGCTTAATTTTATGATCCGACACTTTCTAGTTTATTGATATATAGAAAACTAAAGGTTAAGATCTGTTAGTTGTATGGCTCAATAAACAATATCTTAGTCGAAAAAGTATTTGACATTATTTATATTTAATACAAGGTTCTAAAGGATCTTCTTTCTGCTAAGCAAATTACCTTTAAACAAAAAAATAAAAATAATCAACATGGATATAACATAAAAATGTATAGTACCCTTGTACTCGGTATAATAAATTTGCTTATAAAAAGAGAATATAAATGTATAATAATTTATACTCCTTCCGTCCCAATTTATAAGCAAAAAACACAAATTCACACTTATTAAAAAAAACAAAAACATAGTAGTTTGAGGTATAAATTTTTGTATTATTCTTGGAATAAGTTTCATGGAAAGATGTAAAAACAATTCTTATTGGTTAATGAGTATGGAGAGAGTAGAAAGGAGAACAAATTGAATGCAATTTGCATTTAATTTTACTTTGGAAAAAATGATTTTTTTGAAAGAACATAAAAGTTGATCTTTTTTGCTTATATTTTGGGACAAAGAAAATGAGATTTTTTTGCTTATAATTTAGGACGGAGGGAGTACTATAGGATTGAATGATCCATAAAATTACAGTAGAACACTAATTTTTCTAACCCTTCAATTACCGGCTGAAGAACAGAACTTTAATAATCTAACGTTCGACTTGAGATAAATAAAGCCTAACCGTTACACATAAGAATCGAGTTTGGTTCTCCAAATAATTTATTATTTGATGAAGTTCATTAACTACTTCCGGTCATATTTATAAGCAAAACATTACTTTTTAGGTTCACTGAATAACTAATGTATTTGATCTATATTATAGATCAAATACATTTGATATTCAACGAACCTAAAAAGTAGTTTTTTGTTTATAAATATGACCAGAAAGAGTACTTGAGTTTAATCATTTGGTTAGAACACCAATCTTTTTTGGTTACGCAATCAAAGGTAAAAGATATAATTAGAATCGAAAATTATTAGTATCAAATTTGTCTCATTGTCTAGATTATTATCAAATACATAGATGTCATTATTCATTTAATATCAAAAACCTTCTCCATACTACTCATTAATGTCAATACATCGATAAAATGAGTTCTTCGACCATTTTAGCAAACACATATGCGTTTAATTTGTTAAAAAATGAAGGACAGGACAAAACAACTCCAGTTGTCCAGTGTTTGATTTGTAAAACTGTTTCGGGGACAGGACAAACTGAAGGCAAGGGACAGGACAAAAACTGAATTTTTTGTCCCTCACCAAACCACGTCACAACTTTTTGTCCCACGTACAAGTTGTCTAAAACACCAAAATAACATTTTGTCCCTCGAAAATCATATAAAACAAAAAATTATTCAATACCATAAAAATTTGTTCTATGTTGTTCTGCCTTGTATTGTGCTGTTATGCTTTATACTATTTTATCCGGCACTTAATGTTTTGCAAACCAAACGTACCCCAAGAGTGCAAACTCTAAACAAATTCCAGATGATATAAAAAATCTTCACAGCATTGATACACATAAATTACTATATCTTTGTTTTAGTAAACAAGTGAGAATTGAAACATGAGAGTGAGTGAGAGAATTCACACATAACTTTTTTGAGTAAATAGTCACTTTAGTCCCCGACTCTGCACCTCGCTGTCATATAGGTCCCTGACTCAGAATTAAATACAAAGAAGTCCTTGACTCTGCACTTCCGTTATCACTTTAATCCTTGACGTTAAATAATTCTGTTAAGTGTGTCACATACACTATAGTGAAAGTAGAAAATGATCACTTTAGTTCCTGAACCAAAAATCAATATTCCCAATTTGAATCTCAAATCCCTAAATGTCATCCCTAAATCCCTAAAAAAAATATACCCCAATATGTGACTTTTTTCTCTTGTCAAAAAAAAAAAGTGACTTTTTCTAAACATTGTAGACTTTTTTTCTTTAAATTAGTATTGAAAGTTTTATGTATTTTTTATACTTAATGGTAAAACTTTGTCCACAACATTAAACAACAAATTGAGTAACAAAAAAAATTACGTTGATATTATTAATCTCTATTTTTTTAATTTTAAATAAAAAATCTATATTTTGACAAAAAAAAAAGTATCTTCTATAAATTGTATTGAAAGTTTTATGTATTTTTTTTTATGCTTAATGGTAAAACTTTGTCCACAACATTAAACAACAAATTGAGTAAAAAAAATAAATTACGTTGATATTATTAATCTCTATTTTTTTAATTTTAAATAAAAAAACGCTATATTTTGAAAAAAAAATGTTATATTAATATTGTCAAATAAGATAATAAATTATGGATTTGAGATTTTCAATTCAAGGAATTTAGGGATGATATTTAAGGATTTGAGATTTAGGGATTTAGAGATTTTAGATTCAAGTTGAAGATATTGATTTTTGGTTCATGAACTAAAATGACAATTTTCTACTTTCACTTTAGTCCTTGTGACACATTTAACAAAATTATTTAACGTCAGAGACTGAAGTGATAACGGAAGTGCAGAGTCAGAGACTTCTTTGTATTTGATCCGGAGTCAGGGACCTATGTGACAGCGAGATGCAGAGTCAAAGACGACTATTTACTCTTATTTTTTAATCTATATCATTCATTTTAAACTGATAGCTACCATTTATTCTTATTTTAAAATAAAATACAAATGAAACAATAAATTATGACATTTGTACCCCCCAAAAAAAAAAAAAGAGAGGTGGCAAGATTAAGAAGAGCTAATACAGTCTGTCTGTCGTGTTTAACTTGTTGTGTCTTGGATGGTGCTGCCTGCCGCTTCTCTCATCATCCCTCACTTCTCCATCACACATTCTCAAATCTCTTCTTCTATGGCTTCCATCTTCGAATCTGGCTGGCAGGTTCTCTCTCTCTCTCTCTCCTCCTTCCTTTTCCTTCAACTTTTTGATTCTGTGCTTTTTTTGGTTCACAAATTTATTATCTTTTTTCTATGTTTTAGATTTCAGGGTTTATTGTCAGATTTAATTTAACTAATTATTGTTAATTTTTCTTTTCCTTCATTTCTTTTGTAAATTTGATGAGAATATTAATGGAAATTTGAATTAGGAATGAGAAATAGGATTTGTGGTGATTGGAACTATGAATTGTGTTTGTTTTGATGGTAATGTGAACAATGTTAGATTGCTGCTCTATTTGAAATGCTTTTACTTTGATATCAACTAGATTCTTTTTTGTAGATCAGTGTTTTATTATAAGTTTTTGAAATCATGGAATTTTTCCTTTTTAATTTTTGTTGGTCCATTCATATGTTGTGAAAATTAGATGATGGTTGAATCTTCGATGTAATACGTTGTTTGAATTGACAGAAAGAACCATGATGTGCCACTGGTTTTCGGCAAAAACTACACTTTATAACTTCTACAAAATCATGATGCTAATAAGATTCCACCAAACTAATCGTCAATCCAAATATGCACATAGTTTTGAGCTAATGTGGATTTTAAGATGCTTATAGGTTAAGAGTTATTGAAATATTTAACAACAGCAGTGCGCGAAAATTGCAAAGCAAGGGCTTCAGTGATTTCATTTATCATGTTTTGGACATGATTTCTTGTGCTTTGATGTGATTTTGGTTTTCAGATTCTTGTGAGATTGCATGCATACATAATTGTACTATATTTTGCAAAAACAGAATTGATGGCTGTTCCTTTTATTGAAATTCTCTGATTTTATTTTTCGTTTTACTTTTTTTGAGCCGCAGTACTTAATCACACATTTTAGTGATTTTCAACTGGCATGCTTGGGAAGTTTCTTTCTACATGAAAGTGTTTTCTTCCTATCTGGACTTCCTTTTGTATGGATCGAGAGGGCTGGTTGGTTGAGCAAGTACAAGATTCAGGTCTGCAGTTGACAAAATTTATTCTTTACCTTTATGTTGTAGATTCTTCATTCTTCCTTATGGGTGTGTTTAGGAGTTGGTTTTTGGAGGGTTTTGGACATGAGGGTTTTGGAGGGATAAGTCTATATTTTGATATATATTTGATATTTTAAAAAATTAAAAGAACATGATAATGTATGCTCATGTATCATGTTGTTCTTTCAATTTTTTTAAAAATATCGAATATACAGCGAATCCTCCAAAGCCTTCCCATCCAAAATCCAACTCGCAAACATACCCTATGTTCCAATTGTTATGAATTATGTCGCTTGTTGTATTTGGAAGTAAATCTTTCATAACTGAACCATTCCAACAATGTTCGCTCTGACATAATATGCATATTCGATAGCACACACATTGTTATTCATTTCAATTATTCACTTGACCCTGCTTTCACAATGTTGTCAAATATCGGCCATGGCAGATTGTGGTTGTGGATTTTTTAACAATCGCCAAATGCATAATCAATAACACTGTCTGCTTTCCATTGTTCTAAGAACAGTGCTATCTAGACCTTTACAAGTGAAAGTTCCTTGATATTTCCCTTTTCAACTTCTTCCTTATCTGTATGTATTACATAACATAGGTGTTGATACTGATAGGTTATTCTAATAATTACTTTTGGTGTTGATTGTCAGCCTTTTAGTTGGCCTTTCACACAATATATCTCTCCAAATGTAGGTCCTTTTAGTTTCCAGTTCATGTCACATGATGCGGCTGCAATACTTGTGGTTGCAACAGAATCCACACTACATGCTGCAGTGGTTTAGTTTGAATAACTTATTGAGAGTGTTCAATTAATTTTTTTTCCTTCTCTTTTTGAGGCTTGTGCATGCTATATTTGATTATTGTATTAAACGAATTCCCACAATACTGACAGGAAATTACAATTGTTTTCCCCTTTCATATGTAAATACATAGTTCTATATATAAATCTATTGGTGTTACTAATGCTTCATTTCATGCAGGCGAAAAATAATAGCCCTGAAGCTCAGGATAAATGTATTGTTCGCCTGTTGCTATATCATTTCGGTGTCAATCTACCTGTTATGATTTTTTCATATCCCGTCTTCAGATACATGGGCATGCAGAGTAGTCTTCCCCTACCGTCCTGGTACTTTCACCTTCTTTTGAGTCCCTTGTTAGGTTCTTTTCCTGCAAATATTTGGAATGCGTTTGTATTTAGATTACTTAACAAGATGAAATTTGGTTTTGCAGGAACATAATTCTAACTCAAATAATGTTTTATTTCATATTGGAGGACTTCATATTCTACTGGGGACACAGGATATTGCACACAAAATGGTTATACAAGCATATCCACAGTGTACATCATGAGTGAGTGTTACGTGTGTTCTGCGATTTTGGCTTGTTATATTGATCATCTATGAACAACTATAGGGTTTTGCTGTATTGTGAAGGTATGCGACACCATTTGGACTTACTTCGGAATATGCTCATCCTGCTGAAATACTTTTCCTTGGGTTTGCAACCATTGTTGGTCCTGCCATCACTGGGCCCCACTTGATAACTTTGTGGTTATGGATGGTTGTGAGAGTCTTAGAAACAGTTGAGGCACATTGCGGTTACCATTTCCCATGGAGTCCCTCAAACTTCCTTCCTTTATATGGCGGGTCAGTCTCAAGTTCCTTCACCTTTGCCTAATATCAGCTAGTTGGTTCATTCTGCTGTTGTACTTACTGTTAAACTTTGTATCCTCAATTTTTCAGATCTGATTTCCACGATTATCATCATCGTTTGTTGTACACCAAGTCCGGAAACTATTCATCAACATTCACTTACATGGACCGGTAAGCATCAAACATATTTTCCTTTAACGATACTTGTTTCTTTTTTCAGAGTAAAAGGTCATTTTAGTCCCAAAATGTATAAAAATTACAAAAAACATCCTTGAATGTGTCTTTCCTTAGTGAGTTTGGTCCTTGAATATATCTTTCATTTGTTAATTTAACCGTCGAATGTTTTTTCTATTTCAACAGTTTAGTCCATGAAATCACTAACAAAAGACACATTCTGGGATGCTTTTGTAATTCAAATATACTCAACGACTATAGTGACACTGCCTCACACATATTGGGACCAAATTGACGATTTACTTCATTTTTTATGATGGCTTAACTTAACTAACATTTAGTAATGCCTTGGAATTGGGATGTATCAGGATATTTGGAACTGATGTAGGATACAGAAAGTTAAAAGCATTGAAGAGCACAGAATTCAAAGACGGTTACGAGCAAAAGAAACAATAAGGATAAATTCTTTGGAACATCTAGAATGGTTAGAAAGTTGATTCCCAACTTAACAGTATATGAAAAATGTCTTTCCTGTCAACACATTTGTGTTTTTTGGTTGTAGCTGGGCTTGTTAACGAAGTGAGTGTTGCTTGTTTTTTTTTATGGACATTCATGCTTGTTATTCAAAAAACTTTTAGTCACAGTGCTTTCAATTTTCGATGCCTCTTTATGTTGGTAATTGTTCTTTGATTGATATAAACCCACTTCGATATTACAATTTGGATACGACAACAACCAAGTCTTATCCCCCTGGTCGTTACAATTTGGATAAATGAACATAATTATTTCTTGTATGTGTTTTGGCTTTATATAATTATTAATAAATTTTTACTAATATGGATACAATGGCATTTGGCACATACTAACTACACGTAGGTGCAACCACCTTTGAAGCCAAATACCTATGGTTGTTAGTTTAGTGCATACTGCATACTTCTAAAAGCTTGTGCAGTCCCTTGAAGCAAAATGACATGTTTTGCAAAAAGCCCTATATATTAAATAATATTAATTTTGAAGTAAATATCTTAAAAATAAATTTTACATATTTAATTCAATTAAAAATAATAGTAGCATAAATAAATAGAAAACTAACTATATATAATATCAGATATTTTAAACATTTTTGTGTGTGATGCACATATGATGCACATTTGTTGTTTGGTAACACTGGCAATCCATCCGAACGAGGCTGAGATCTCGTAGTTGTGCATGAGAGCCTTGTAGTTGTGCATGAGTTTTAGGCGTTGTTTGTCTATAGAACAAAAAAAAAAAACTACTACATAAAGGGTTGGAAAATAACCATATGATTATACTGATATACAATGGAGAAAATAAATAAATCAACACTCTAGTTTACAATAAAATTGAATTAAAATATGCTAAAATACCAACATGTAAATTCATATCCCATGAACTATACTTCCAAAAATAATTAGAAGCACATAATTATTCGAGATAGATATTATATATTCCCATTTGCTGAAACATTTCACAAGTTTGCTTCCCACTTTTCATATAGATAGGATAAGATCCTCCATAGAACTTTGTATGATCATGTCAATCTCAACAACAATCCCACTTCCATAAAGTTTAGCCAATGCCAAAATCTTTTATTCATCTGTCAAATAAGCCTCCTTCAGTTACTTGCCCCGTTGCATCTTCCACTGCAATTTTTGTCTTACTTGTTCCTCATACACTCCCTCTAATCTTGAATATAAACAAATTTAACTTGGTTGAGTCACGAATAGAGCCCACTTTTACAAATTTTGCAGGTGTTCTGTATTGATTAAAATTGCAGTGAGAATGTATAAATTACATTAGAAATCCATATTGAAGATAGTATAAAATAAGTGACCATATTATTTGACCATATGTCTAAGCTCATATAATCGTATCTAAAATTGTGTGTCTTTCTCATATATCGTTTATTGTAGAAGTTTATAATGATAATTGAAATAGGTTCTTGTTAACGAGTGCCCCGGAACACTTTTTAAGCATTCTAAATTAAGTAATTATTCTTTAAAAATGTCAAAGTTTTCAATTTCCAATGCACTGATTACATAAGCTTTCATAAAAGGTTATCATTTAAGGTCCTTAACTAGTGTCCCAGTTAACATTTCCCATTGAAATATAATCACATGATAAGTATGCATGCAACAAATACAGAAGAGAGAACAAACCATTATGCAGAAAAGCTACCCTTGTATATACCCATCTTGTTCTCCAAAAAGAAGCATTTGATGCAGCAAGAAGCTTTCTCAAGCAAGAAGGTACCTAGGCTATAAAGAAATTGTTTGGCATAAACCATATAGAGAAATTGTTTGGCATAAACCAAATAAATAACTCAAAAAGTCTAAAATTTTCTAATATAGTACCTGGTAAATTTAGTGATCTACATGTGCACAACTTCTGAGATGTTGCAAGCTATAAAGCGTGCAATAAGAAACCCGCATCGACATCGTTCTCAAAATACCAACCACCATGTCCAAAGTAACCTAATTTCCCACTTTGTATGTCAATATACTGAACATGAGCTACTTTTGGCCAGTCCTCGCCTATTTCCTTTTGGCATCGTTTCTCTAATTCGGGGCAACCATAAATACTTAGTATTTCCAGATCACTAAGGTGTTGGATGCTCGTTGGAAGACAAGCCAATTTGGGACACACAAATGTTTAATTTGTGAAGCACTGTAAGGTTTTTGAGGCACTCAGGCAATGATTCTAGGTTTGGAAGATTAGACAATATTAAAGATTGCAAAGTAGTCATATCTTGTAAAGCCTCGTCGAAACCTTCCACTTCCAAACAGTTACCAATCGCCAATGTCTCAAGACAAGTTAGATATTGAAAACCTGATGACATGTTGAACTTATCGCACCCCATAATTTCTAACACCTTGAGAGATTGTAGACTTTGCAAAACTTCATTTGTTAATGACTTAATGTTTCTGCAATAGTTAATATACAGTTGTTGGAGAGAATAAAGGTGAATCATTTCAGTTGGGAGTATCTTAAGCTTGGTGTGCCGATGAAAACCAAATGTCTTTACTGAAGAAGCGAGGTTTCTTAGGATTCCTTCTTGAAAGTAAATTAAGTCTTCATTATCTGAGAAATGTAGGGATTCAAGATTACCTAGTTTATGAATTGAACTTGGTATTTCTCGATTAAGTTTCCCGTGTATATACAAATCATTGAGAGATGGAAGCCATGGAAAGCTCAAAAAATTAGGACATTCAGCGATTTCAAGTGCTTTAAGGCGCGGGAACATATTACCTCCTTCTTCCCTTGAATAGCCTTATCAGGTTTGGCAACTTCTCCAAGTAAAGGGATTTTAAAGTCATTAAACCTTCTCCATCGCAAGACTCATCGACTATGTATACAACATGACTCATGTTGGATATTCTTAGATGCTTTAGAGAAGGCAGTTCCCAAAACTTTGGAAGGTTTAAACAACTCTTGCAATCCACTAGTTCCAAAGAACTTAAATCTTTGAGAGAAGGGCTAGATATCCATTGTGGGAAATGTGCACCTGGATATCCTCCCACTCCAAAAGAATAAAGTTGTTGCGCAGAAGGTTGAAGTACTTCTAGAATCTGCTCAACATTTTCTTGTAGTTGGGAGACTTCATTTCTCTCCCATGACAGCCACACTCGGTTTAGGTTCTTCCTTGACAAATTGGCTTTTTTGGCATCTGTTACACTTTTTACTCTCTCTAAGTGCTTGACGTGTAACTCTCCTTTGAGGTTAAGTAGTCCTAATTCTTCCAACAGGAACCCCGTTTTCTTGCCAACAATGTATTTGCTTAAAGTCTTTAGGGAAGTCAGCTTCCCTATATGTGGGGGAAAGCTTGACAGTGAATTACAACCTCTCAAAGATAGATGTTGTAGACATTTTAAGCGTGTCAAACTATCAGGAAACTTTTCTAGAAAATAACAGTAATCTAACTTCAAGACTTGTAAATTGTAAAGTTTGGAGAGAGATTTTGGAAGAGTCATGAAGCGACCTTCAGAAATATCTAAGTATCTTAGATATTTTAGACGACCAATAGAAGTTGACAAATTGTGTAGTCTATTGCTCAAAAGCACTCGTAAAGAATAACATTTCAATACCTGAGGGGAAAGTTGGCCAGCATCAATGACATCAAAGTTCCACTCCATGTAGGTCTTCAATGATTTGACATGGTGCAACGGGATTGAACTGACATTCTCAAACGAATTTCTCCGGTCAATTGAGAGGTGGCGGATTCTTTCAAACATAGTAGGTAAGTCATTGTCATCTATAATGCAACAAACCTCTTGTGTAACAGATTGAGCTAGATCGTGAACAAGATCATGCATTCTGAATATTGTCGTTTGCCCAGATTCATCTGTCTCGGTATATTGGAAAAATGATCTCCAATATAATTCTTTCCACACCTCATCACCAACATCTTCTGCTTTCAACATTTGATTAGCTGAAATGAATCCGTTTGCAATCCAAAGTTCAATTAGAAATTCCTTTCTTATTATTTCATCTTTCGGAAATATTGCACAGAAGGAAAAGCATTGTCTCAATTTCACTGGCAAATTCAAGAAACTTAATCTCAAGGCTGGCATGACATAATCATCATCCTGTAAACTCCATAGCTTGCTTTCCTTGATATAGAGCCACTCTTTTTCTTCTCTTTTAAAACGCAAAAGACTTCCTAGTGCAATGGCTGCAAGAGGGACTCCTCCACACTTCTTTAGTATCTCCTTCCCTATGACCACAAGCTCTTCATGTTCTACTTCATTTGGTTCAAAAGCTCGTTGTTTAAATAATTCCCAACAATCTTTGTCAGATAGCCTTGATAATTCATAAAGAGGCACCGTTCTCATGATTTCTGCTACCTTTTAAAGACGAGTAGTGACCAAAATCGAAGAACCCTTTCCTCCACAAGCCAATAAAGATTTCAACTTGCCCCATTTCTCTTGGTTTTCATTCCACACATCATCCAAAACAAGCAAATATCTTTTTCTATGTAATAGATCTTGAAGTCTTCTTTGTAGTGGATCTAGATCCAAATCTTGAGAAGCCTTTTTAGTTTCTGATCCTTTGATGGCTTTAGTTATTCTCTTCAAACTGAAATCTTCTGAAACACACACCCAAATTCTTAGCTCAAAGTGATTGACTATACTCTCATGATTGAAGATGATTTGGGCAAGTGTTGTTTTGCCTAGTCCGCCCAAACCTATTATTGGATAGACTGATAATTCATTATTTTCTGATGCATCACCAACCAAAAAGTCTATGATTCTATCCTTATCTTCGTCTCTTCCATAGACTAACGGTTTAGTAATGATTGAGGTGGTTTTCCGCCAATCTAGGACTCCACCTCTTCTCTCTCTATCCACGTCTATCAAATGAAACTTACTCCTTTCTGCAGCAATTTCATCTAGCCTCTCTCTTATCCTCTTCATTTTCTTAGCAAGTTTGTAACGGAAAGCAACATGCTTGGGATGAAACGAGGATAAGAAAGAACTTTGTACCTTGTATGATAGTCCATACTTGAATCCTTGGTACTCCATTTCCAATGCTTCAGTAGCACATTCGTCCAAGATATCATCGAGGACGTGAGCAGCATCTTTGAGCTTTAGCAGCCAATCTTTGATAGCTCTGTCAGTGAATTGTTTCTCCTCAGCATCTTCAAGTGTAGCCTTGATTGTTGTCAGCAAGCTTGTCAGCCTCTGTAGGTCTTGATCGAAACCAAGAAAGAGACCAATCTCCTTTTGAATAAGTGAGCTCAAATTATCAAGCACAATTTCAAGGACTGCTTCAGCCATCTCTTAACCTTTGAATGGTGGAATGAATATGTTAGTGAGGTTGTATTGTAATATATGATGAATGATTAACAAAAACAAATTTTGTGTCCTTTTATATTATGATCAAAAGTTGGAAACCAATATAGAAATGTTAACGGAATAATTTGTGAAGCAAGCCAAAGTTTCACAGCCATTAAGTAAGGGATCACTTGTGAAACAATATTTTAGTTAGGTATAGATGCTATAAGATGGCTGAGAAAAAGGGTTTTGATTTATTTAACAATTGATTAACGTAAGGATGCACTATAATGATTTTTTTTTGAAGGAAACATGCTTATAGCATTTCATTGATAATAATAGATTCAATACAATTGGGTATTTCATAATAGATAGCGGGACTAGACAGAAACGCGGTGTCTCTTGCAAGTGCATGAGCAACCCCGTTAGCTTGTCGCCTAACAAACTCCACCCTAGAGTTAGAAAATAAATGCGTAAACAAAGAACGACAAGAAGTAATAATGCAACCAAATTTCGATGTGTCATTCTTGTTGGAAAGAAAAGCATCAACCGTCAACTTAGAATCTGTTTCGAAATCCACATTATCAAGCTGCATGTCACTGAGCCATTGTAACGCTGAGTACAAACCAAGTGCTTCGCCCACATCTACCGGAAGGAAGCAAGGGTGTAACACAGTTTTTGCCAACACAAAACTACCATCTTGGTCCCGAATACAAATACCAATACCTGTTCGATTAAGAGAATTTGAGAAAGCAGCGTCGATATTACATTTGTATCGTCCCATCAAAGGGCGTTGCCAACGAACGACCGTGTGGAGAGTCGATACAGGAGGACCCCCATTGTGAGTTGGCGCCGGTGTAGGTGACGCAATGGAATCCCGAACGTCATTGGAGTTTACTAACTGCCAGTCAACAACCATGTTTCGGGCGCGCTCCACTACTAGCGCACTAGTTTCCGTAACGTCGTCCCAAACTTTAAGGTTACGGTGTTTCCAAATGCTCCAGAGCATGGTTGCGAAACGCTGCAATAAGTCAGTGGACAATACCTGAAGAATCGAGAAAATAGCATCTGTAATCGACGAGGTAGTCAAAAGCGCGTGGTGGATGGAGCCCCACAAACCGGTTCTGTGCCAGACCTGGGTAGCAAACGGATAATTGAAGAAAACATGGGCAGAATCTTCAAACTCCGAATCACAACTAGCGCAGTTCGTCGAACAATTGACGCCTTTGTCAAGCAGTCGTACTCGTGTCAGTAGACAGCCCCTGCAAATACGCCAGATCAGATTTTTTACCTTCGGAGGAACTTGGAGGTTCCATATGCCAGTCCAATACCCCGGGCGCCACAAATGAGAAGAATCAACCAACTCAGAAACACATGGTCGATAAGCACTACGAACCGAGTAACGTCCATTCCGTTCCGCTTTCCAAATAATTCTGTCAGCGTCGACCTGGGGGATAAGGGGTGTGTGTAAAATCTTGTTAGCTATATCGACACTGAAAACCTGTCGAACTGCAAGCTCGTTCCAACTTTTGGCATGTAAATTCATCAGACTATTAATATTAAAATGTGCAACAAAATGAGCTCCAGGTATATCACTACGAATGCACTCCCCATTGGGTAACCACGGTTCATTAAGGATAGGGATAGTCACACCCGAACCTATACTCCATTTTGCACCTCCCCGCACTATGAATCGAGCGCCCAAAATACTGCGCCATACGTAACTAGGATTGTGACCAATCCTTGCCGTGAGGAAACTACCGTTAGGAAAATAGCGCGCTTTGAAAATACGGGCTACAAGCGAGTCCGGTTCCGCAATGAATTTCCAACCCTGTTTACCTAACATAGCAAGATTAAAAGCAGAAAGATCTTTGAAACCCATACCTCCATGCATCTTTGGTGCAGATAATTTCTCCCAACTCATCCAATGAATGCCCCGTTGTGAGGATCGACCATGGCCCCACCAGAAAGAATTCATCATCTTCTCAATGGAATCAACCAAAGTGGTTGGTAAGCGGAAGATACTCATAACATAAGAAGGTATAGCCTGCAAAACATATTTAATCATTACCTCGCGTCCAGCTTTTGATAAGCATTTACCACTCCAAGAGTTGATTTTCTGCCATATGCGGTCTTTGATAAATGCAAAAGTTGCATTGCGATTGCGACCTATCATAGAAGGTAAGACAAGATATTTACCCGTGCCCAAAACGACCTGAACCCCAAGGATATCTGTAATTGTTTGTTTAAGAAGATCAGGGACATTCCTGCTACAAAAAATTTCGGATTTAGGTAAACTTATAGCCTGGCCAGAAGCAGTTTCATACGTCGTCAGAATGTTTTTCAAAACATTTGTTTGATTTTCATCTGCTTTGAAAAAAAGAAAACAATCGTCAGCAAATAAAAGATGGGAAACAGAAGGTGCTCTGCGACATATTTTCGTGTCGGTGAGTTCACCGCGAGATTCCGCATCACGAATAAGTGCGGACAAGCCTTTGGCACAAATAATAAACAAGTACGGAGAGAGAGAGGACCCCCTTGGCAGAGACCGCGCCCCGAAATAATAGGGCCAACCTGTTCCCCATTTAGAAGAACAGAATAATCCACCGATTCAACACACATACTCATCCAGTGGATCCATCGCTCATGAAAACCCATTTTAACCATCACAGCACACAAGTACTCCTAGTCCATACGGTCATAGGCTTTGCTAATGTCAAGTTTCAAGGCTACGTACCTATCATCGCCTCGTGTCTTAGTTTGCATAAAATGGAGCACCTCAATTGCTACCATGGCATTATCCAAAATGGAGCGACCCGGAACAAAAGCAGATTGGTTGTCGGAGATACATTGGGACAAGACAAGCTTCAACCGATTGGCTAACACCTTCGACACAATTTTGTATAAGACATTGCATAGCGCTATAGGCCGCCAATCCTTCATACTAACCTGCGAGGAGCCTTTGGGAATTAAAGCAATGTTAGTTATGTTCAAGTTGGGAGGAAATTGCCCCGTATCTAGCCAAGCACAACATTCTTTAAAAATATCATCGCTACATAAATTCCAAAACTGTTGATAGAAACCCGGGCTATAACCATCAGGACCTGAGCATTTATCAGGATGCATAGCAAAAATAGCAGAACGAAATTCAGCCTTCGTGAAAGGTTCTGTGAGTTTATCATTATCGATAGTAGAAATAGAAGTATGAATAACATCAATAACCGGGGTGAGCTCACCTCCTTGTTTTTGAAAAATATTTACGAAGTAATTTCGTGCAACCTCACGTAACCCAGTTTCATCAGTAATTTTATTACCAGCATCATCATCAAGGGAGTTTATACGGTTTACCTTTTTACGAGCTGTAGCGGAGGCATGGAAAAATTTTGTATTGCGGTCGCCATCCTTGTACCAATGAGTTTTGGCACGTTGTCGCCAATAAGCATCATCTTGGGACAATAGCCGCTGCATACGTCTTCTAAGCTCGAGCATACGCACCTGATCTTCACCACTAGCTCCAAGGCGTGTTTCGTGCAATTGTTGTCGACAAGCTTCAATGTCCTTCTTTAACCTGTGACAATGCGATTTTTTCCACACCCATATGTCTTCCGCACATGAAGAAAGTTTTGGTAAAAGTGTGCTCGAAGAATATTCCTGCCAAGAGTTAGTAACAAGATCCTTGAACCCCGGTTCAAGATGCCACACATTCTCATAGCGAAAATGTCGTTTGTGAATTTGAGTCCGAGGCGTAGGCGCAATATTCACAAGAATAGGATAATGATCAAAAGTAGGTGCCACAAGAGTTTCAACAGTAGCATTCGGAAAAATATTAAACCACAAATCATTAGCAAGTGCACGATCTAACCTTTCTTCCACCAAGACTCTTGAACCACGTGTACGGATAACCTTCAACCGGAACGTCGGATAATCCTGAGTCAAGAACAGCTTGACGGAAGCCATTAATAAGCCATTGGGGACGAAGATGACACCCCCTTTTTTCACTTGCATCTAAAATGTCGTTGAAATCTCCGAAGATGCACCAGGGACCTGAAAACTTGGAGGAAAGTTGTCGAAGGAAATCCCAAGCGGCTATTCTACGGCCGCCATTAGGATAGCCATAATAGCCGGTGACCCGCCAACTACCAGTAACATTGTTAACAATTTCAACCGTGATGTGATTGCTAGAAAAATTTACAAGCTGAAAGTTAAAAGCATTATTCCAAAATAAAGCTAAATCCCCGGCTCTACCGGTGCGGTCTACATGAAAACAAGAGTCGTAACCAAGCAACAAACGAAGTTCTTCAATTTTATTACGGTGAGCTAGAGTCTCACTTAAAAATAAAAGGTCCGGATTGAAGCGCCGAATGAGGTACTTAAGATCAGGAATTGCACTCGGGCTACCCACACCCCGACAATTCCATGCCACTAAACTCATTTATCTAGGCAGGCCTGATCATCAGGGCCTGCCGTTACATCTTGTTCATCAAACAAAAAGTCAGAAAATACATTCATGTCAACATCCCCCCCATGACTAACATTTGTTCCTATTACATTATTTCCCACCACCCCATCAGTAGTATCTATTTCTCCATTCTGAATGGCAAGCGCACGCTTCCTTTTTTTCAATTCGGAGCCATTGTCCGCTTGTATCGCTTCATGGTGTTCAGTTACAAAAGGACCAGCGGGCAAGCCAAGCACTAGAGGCCGTGCTGACAGCAAGCTAGAGGCCGAGGTGCCTGTGGAAGAGGAAGGCAGCAGATGGACTTTGCAAGCAGAATTGGAACTGTTACCTTTTTTCACAATCATGGCGTTCTGGGCAGCAAGGACGTCTTGTTTCATAGCAGTGAGTTGATGTTGAAAGGCAAGCATACGGTCATTGAAGTTGGTCAGATTGCCGGTGCCAGCATCAGTTGTGTCGCGACCAGCAGGAACAGTAGCATCAACTGTAGTTTGGCGTGGCACTGTTGGAGGAATGGGGTCCTGAAGCCACCTGTTTGTTGCAGCAGTGCCAATACGGTGTGCAGCAGGCTTGAGGTACGGTCCCCAGTGACGAATTCCATCATCAGCTTCCAACTCAAACAGCTCCGGGCACGTTTTGTCCGTATGTCCGATAATTCCACACTTGTGACAAAAAACACCAAGCTTCTCGTACATAAAATTAACAGTCACAAATTCGCCGTTATTAGCACGAACACGCCATTCTTTTTTGAGTGGCACAGTAACATCAATGGACACCTTGACGCGCATATAGGAACTATGGATAGAGTTACGGGAATCATAAGCCTTAAGAGTGCCTAGAAAGCCTCCTATACCTTGACCGACTTTCGGTTGGATAAAACCAAATGGTAAGCCATGGACTTGGAGCCAGAAATCAACATGATTCAACGGGTCAGACGACGCGACAGTGCCAGGAGCGATACGGGTCAGGGCAATGTGGAAGTTGTCGTAAAGCCATGGCCCTTCCTCAAGAACACGAGCAACATATACCTTATGATGAAACTGGAACAGATAGCGGTCAACAATAGACTTGGTAATCGTAACCCGTTTGCTTGGCTTCCATGCACGAGACATACGCTCGCTGAAATAGGCAAACTGGATCTCCCGATCAGCCAAAACCCGACCAATCAAACAGTGCTCTAAAACGGCAACAGATTCTGGTTCAGACGCAAGGTTAAGGGTTAAACCCTCCTCAGACAAAGTGAGACCATCTAGGTTGAGATTGGTAGGATCCATGGACAGCACGGGAACAACAAGGAAACACGAGAGCAAGGGAAACCGACACAGAAAGAAACAAACGCCGCAAGACCAGACGTGGAAACGCTACACAAGGAAACAGGAAGGCTAGGGTTTGATGAGAGACAGGTCTGTAGAAAACGGAGCACTAAATAGGCAGCAACAGAGGCATCTAGATCATGGATCAGATGAGGTACAACTTCTCACAAGGAAGGATCCGGCCCAAGGTGCGGCGGCAGCCCAAGGAAGGGTGGCGCTGGAAACCCTAGGGGGTGGAAACCCTAGGAGACCATTTGTGGAGTTTGGGTCTCATTTGTATTATTTACGAGATGCCACGTGTATTATCGCTCATAGATGTATGCACTATAATGATATTCTCCCACGTTTTTCCTTTATAATTTTTTAATTTAATATGTATTATTACTCTTCACATTTTTCACTTCTTTTCCTAATAACCTATTACTAAAGGAAATAATCAATTATACCAGGAGTGTTAGGAGAGGCGTTAGGCAAGTAGACAATTGTTTAAGACCAAAATCTTAAAAGGATTTATAATGTTTTCAAAATTATATTTATTTTAAAACTAAATAATTTCTGCGTGACATCTTAAATTAATTTGTGTAGCAATACAGTAACTAGTAAGTACATTTCATATTTTAATGATTAATTTTCCTCTCTTTCTTTTGCTGTGTGCATGTATTTTATTCTTATCACAAATTTGGATGTTCTTTCTAATTGAGGATTGTTTCACATCAAATTAATGTTTGAATTAATAATGTCAAATGTGTGCTCAAATATGGTACTACCCAGAGTTATAAGATTACTAAAAATAATTTGCTGTCATAATAATATTAGGCCTGAAAAGAGCAAAAACACTTGGCTATCTATGTCAAAGGCATCAACTGTACTGTCATTTCATTAATAGAATCTTAATTAAATCTTTTCGTAAAGTATACACTATCTGAATTTATTTGCTGTAAAATATTGTAGATCAATTGAGTAACATTTGAAGGCGTCGGTGGAAAACACAAACATAACTGAAGAATAACACTAGTTCAATTTACCTGATGGGTAACTTCGCAAAGTTCCTATCATTGCGAAGTTCAAACTGATTATTTGTCAGCAGGTACTGCAGCCTGTTTGATTCTCACTGTGAAAGAGACCACAAAATTGATCTTTCAAATAGTTTCTGTTGTGAATTCGGACAAAATCACACCAATGAATAACAAAGATGTGTGGAGCAAAGGAAGTGGTAATGAATGGATAAAGTGTCTCCAAGCAACAACAACAAAAAACAGGCCTAAACCTAAGTGTAGAGCAACACCACAAGCATAATCAAAGCAATAAAGATAAGCAATGAAAGAAAGGAACAAACACACCAAGATGGTAACCCAGTTCGGTCCAATATGACCTACTCCGGGGGAGAGAGCAGCCCTCCAATCCACTAAGATGAAAGTGTTACAAATGAGTTACAAGAGACTAGCTTAAAAGCTCACAAAAGAACAACACCTAATTTCTACCCATTTTCATATCACCCACACTCTCAATGAATCCTAAGAGAAAAGCACAAAAGGAAGCTTTTGATCCTTCCAATGGTGAAATCTCACTACCCAAGGTGTTTACAATGTTTCCCAACCCAAGAGAACCTCACTACAAAGAGACTCAACTCTAAAGTTATCTCCTTTGTAATCCAAGTTTCTCTCACTTCAAGCTCTTTACAAAAATCTGCAAAGAAACACTTATATAGTACACAGTAACAGACGAAATCGCGCCACGCCAGTGAACAATCGCTTCACGATTGTAAGCGTACGACACAAGGTACAATGGCCTTATCCAGAAATCGTGTCACGCCAATACTAAATCGCGCCACGATTTGCTTTCAGCAGAAACCATCCATTCTGCCAAGAAAATCGCGTCGTGCCTCCCAAAATCGTGCCACGATTTTGGTCTTCACAGAATCAGAAATTTAAAGTAAATTTCAACAGTTTCCACAATCCATTCTTCTGTCTTAGCTTGCAAAGCTGAATTCAACTGCAGGGAGATCTCACTCATAGGGATTGTTACAGCCATAACTCCACCATGGTATGCATGTAAGCAAACAAAGGCCACTTGCAATCTCTTATGAATTCTTATCGTTGTCGTCATGTCCTGCCTCTGCATTTCTCGACATGAATGAACTTTCGGTACAAATAATTTGCCAGGTAGTTTTGCCTTAAAATTTATTGAAGTATTGCAGATGTACACTTTGTTTCATTCAGGCCACAGTGTCTTCAACTTTTAAGCACCCGGCTCGTGTGTCAATAAAGAAAAGAGTCAAGTTTGCTTAATTGTATCTAACAAAGAATGACCACAATTATACGGAAAGATCAAATATGCAACATTAGTCAAAATGTGTACCAATGCTCTGATTTCAAATTGCAGGATTACTATTATTATAGTTGAAACCAGTCTCTATTTTTGAAAAATGTGACCATACTCTCGGTTTTGGAACAAATGGAAAAGAAAAAGTAATATAAATGAAGTAAAATTTATTTCTATTAGTTACAAAATGTATAATACAATGAAAACTTCAAAATGAAATAACATACAGGTTAAATTGAAGAAACAATACCATCAATTATAATCGAAAAAAAACCTAAAGATTGTTGAGCACATTACAAATCACTATCAATAGGTTTCACAACTAGATCGGTTGAAGGAATTTTGTTATAGCTGAAATTGGGCAGAAAAGCTTTAATCATTCAATCTTGTTGAAGAGGATAGAGGACCATCTTTCTCTTGCTATTATTGCCTTCCATACCTTCCTCATCAAGAAACTGTTTCACATCATTATTGTTTTTGTTTATCATCATCGATGGTGACCCAAAGGAATCATGTTTTCTTGTGAAGAAAGGAAAATCAAATTGGCCCATAATATTTTCTTGTGGGTCATGTATCTGTAAGGAGTCCCGCATCGAGCAGATAAAAGTGCTCGACGTGGTACTTAAGCCATGAGGCTCTCCCACCTAATGGACCAGTCTTTTGGGTTGGGCTCTCCTCATGAGCTTAAGTCCTAATAGTATCCTTTGGCGGGGAAAAAATCAATGTGCTGTGTCGGTTGCAAAAGCCTCGAGAGAAACATCTGACAAAGGATTCTTGCATTCCTAGTTTGACTCAATACAGCATCCAGAAAACTGCTGCTCTTCCATTCCGGAGGAGTTTTTTATCGCATGAGGTATTGCTTGCATGTGAATCCTGCACTGGACTCATTTTGCCTTGGTTGTTCTGCCTTAGTATTTCCAGATTTGTATTGATTTTGTTCTACAGCAGAATGAAGGTCTACCTTCTCCTCCTTTCTATAAATGAAGAGAGAATATATCAATGAGCACAATCTCTATCAGATATTGTCTAGTAAGTATATCTTCACCACAAAGACATTTATAAACACAAGGGAGGTAGAAGGAGAGGCAATGAAAAAGAATGTAGAGATTAAGCCTTAGGCGGCCTATATACGAGTACTTATGAGAAGAATAGTATATGAGCAACTTGTAGGGATCAACTGTATGCTTACGAAATAATAACAAATTTAGCCATGCATAAAGACTTAAATGTACTTTCTGTTTTATAACAAATTCATGTTCTTTAAAATCATATTTCCATCATGATTTTGAATTTTTCATATCCATGTTTCTACAAATCATTTAAGAACATTATTTCCAAAGCATGTAAAGAATAATACCTATAATCATCATCAATCTATTTATACAGTTTTTTTATGTAACCTGAATTTGTAGGACTACTTTTCCAAGTAATACCATTAATATTTGAAGAGGAAGAAGCATTCCTTTAGAGCTTTAGAAAATTAGAGATGCTTCAGCCTCCTGCAAATCAGAAGGAAAATACAAGTTATAACATAAAGTAAAATAGCATCAAAGTTATACTTGCCTTCAGAGTCAGAAGTAATTCGTCTACTGTACTTACATTGATTGTAGATCAACTCTATTGCTTTGCCTGCAACTAAATGCTTGTGGTCAGCAATGTGGCCAGATATATATTTTCTTACAGATTCTGTGTGCGAAAACCATATTTACTTTGAACGATAGACAAACCAATAGGTATATAAGTAACAGGAGAAAGTATAAAACAGTTGAATGACTCAACTTCTAACACTCACTTTCAATGAAAAGTCAGTTGAATCTAACAGAAGCAACTTGTCTTCAAAGTAATAAGCCAAAGTTTTGGGTTGCATCTGTTGTTATATGTAGCAGAACCAAATTGAATCCAAGCTACGACCCTTGCATCTGCACTAACTTGGTTGGCTGAATTGTTCAATACATACAAGTACCCCACTCATTATAAACCAAAGAACAAACAGAGATGTATTAATCAAATTAAAATGTATAATATGCATAAAAAACACGTACCTATGATCGAAAGAACTTTTGCATCTTAATAAGGTGGCACGGTCTTCCTACTCAGAAGATCAATCTGGTGTTTCGTATTTCAATATTTTGAACATGAGCTATTTTTGGCCAATCCTCACTTGTTTCCTTTTCACATCGTTTCTCTAACTCACTGCAGCTGTAAATTCCCAAACTTTCCAGACCAGTAAGGCTTTGAATGCTCATCGGAAGATACATCAACTTTGGACAATTAGAAATTCTTAATTGGCGAAGAAGACCTAGTTTTCCTAACGATTCAGGCAAGGATTTCAGGTTTGGAAGATCCCTCAATATCAGTGATTCAAGGGCAGTCATATGATGTAAAGCCTCATCCAAACCTTCTAATGCTAACCAATTCCAAATCATAAATGACTTGAGAGAAACGAGGTTTCTTAGCATACCATTTCGAAAGCATGTTATCTCTTCATTATCATAGAAACAAAGCGTTTCAAGACTACCATGTTTATGAATTGAACCTAGTAAATCCAGGTTGAGTTTTCCTTGTACACACATATAACTGAGAGATGGAAGGCAAGGCAAGACCAACAGATTAGGACATTCAATTATTACAATTGCGGAAAGGTGCGGGAACAAATTTTCTCTATCCTCCCTTGATATCCTTATCAGGTTTGGCAGCTTCTCCAATGACAGATGTTCTAGTGCTGTGAAGCCACCCTTAACTCCACCATCGTAGGACTCCTCATCTAAGTATGTTATACGACTCACGTTCGATATAAACAGTTCCTTTAGAGAAGGTAGTTTCCCCAACTGTGGGAGGTGTAAACAGCTTTGACAATCCTTGATATATACACACTGTAAATTTTTGAGAGAAGGACTAGACATCCACTGAGGGAAATGGACACCTGTATATCCTTCCACCCTCAATTCTTGAAGGTGAGGGATATGAGGTTGAAGAACTTCAAGAATCTGCTCAACATTTTCCTGCAATTGTGACTCTGCAGTTCTCTCCCACGACAACCACAAAAGGCTCAAATGCTTACTAAACATATTGGCTTCTTTAGCATCTGTTACACTTTTCACTCTCTCAAGGTGCTTGATGTGAAGCTCTCCTTTAAGATTTAGTTGTCCTAATTCTTCTAAAAGGAACCCTCTTTTTTTGCCAACTACATACATGGTCAAAGTCCTCAGGGAAGTCAACTTCCCTATTTCGGGTGGCAAACTTGATAAGTCACAGCCAATCAAAGATATATGTTGTAAAGATTTCAAGTGTATCAAACTATTAGGCAAGTATCGGAGACTATAACAGTGATCTAACTTCAAAATCTGCAAATTCCACAACTTACATATGGATTCCGGAAGAGTTTCAAAATCTCCCAAAGAGAGATTCAAATACCTTAGATATTTTAAATTACCAATTAAAGATGGAACTTCTTTAATATAATTCAAATCAAGAGCCCGTAAAGAATGGAATTTCAATAAATGAGGTAAAAGTTTGTTGCCATCAAACCCTGCCACTGTGCAAGTCTTCAATGATTTGATGCTATGCAACCGGATTGAATCGACTTCCACAAATGAACTACCTTGACAAAATGAGAGATGACGGATTCTTTCAGTCTTACTAGGCATCCCATCATTGTTTATAATGCAACAGGCCTCTTCTGAAACAGATTGAGCAAGGTCATGAACAAGATCGTGCATCTTGAAACTTGTAATTTTCCCAAATATATCTGTCTCAATATCTTGGAAAAATGATCTCAAGTATAATTCATTCCACACCCCATTGCCAACATCTTCCTCGTCCAACATTTCATTAGATGAAACCAAGCCATTAGCCATCCATAGCTCAATTAGAAACTTCTTACTTATTCTTTCATCTTTGATAAATAGATTACAGAAGGCAAAACATTGTCTCAATTTTACTGGCAAATTCAAGTAACTTAATCTCAAGGTAGGCATGACATAATCTTCACCTTGTAAACTCCATAATTTGCTTTCCTTGACATAGTGCCACTCATTTACCTCTCTTTTAAAACGCAAGAGACTTCCTAGTGCTATTGCTGCAAGAGGCACTCCACCACACTTCTTTAGTATCTCTTTCCCAATTACCACAAGCTCATCTTGTTCTACCTCATTTGGCCCAAAAGCTCGTAGTTTAAACAATTCCCAACAATCTACATCGGATAGCTTTGATACTTCATAAGGAGGAATTGTTCCCATGATTTCTGCTACCTTTGCAAGACGAGTAGTGACCAAAATTGAAGCACCCTTTCCTCCACAAGCCAACAAAGATTTCAACTTGTGCCATTTCTCTTGTTTCTCATTCCACACATCATCTAAAACAAGCAAATATCTTTTTCTTTGCAATAGATCTTGAAGTCTTCTTTGTAGTGGCTCAAGATCCAAATCATCACAAGATTTCTTAGTTGCAGCTTCAATGATGCGTCTAGTCATTCTCTTAATACTAAAATCATCTGAAACGCACACCCACATTCTCAGATCAAAGTGTTTGACAATACTTTCATGATTGAAGATAAGTTGGGCAAGTGTTGTTTTTCCAAGTCCGCCTAGGCCCACAATTGGATAAACCGACAAATCCTCAAAACCAGAAGCACCGTTAACCAAAATATCGACCATTTTATCCCTATCATCATCTCTTCCAAAGACTTGAGGTTGAGAAATGATTGAGGTGGTTTGGCGCCAGTCAATGACTCCATCCCTCTTCTCTCTAACCATTTCAGTCAAATGAAACTTACTTCTTTCTTCAGCTATTTCATCTAGCCTCTCTCTTATCCTTTTCATTTTCTTAGCAATTTTGTAACGGAAAGCAACATGCTTTGGATGAAAAGAGGATACGAAAGAGCTTTGTACCTTGTGTGATATTCCTTTGTGCTCCACCTCCAATGCTTGAGTGGCACACTCGTCCAAGATGTCATCGAGGACGTGAGCAGCATCTTTAAGCTTAAGCAACCAATCCTTGATAGCTTTGTCAGTAAATTGTTTCTCCTCAGCATCTTCAAGAGTAGCCTTGATTGTAGTGAGCAAGCTGGAAAGACTTTTAAAGTCTTGATCGAAACCAAGAAATAGAGCTAGCTTCTTCTGAATGAGTGAGTTCAAATTGTAAAGCACAACTTCAAGCACAGCTTCAGCCATCTTCAAAGTTCTAACTCTCAAAATGTAAGTGTATAGGTTTGTGTGAATGGGAAATGCAATGATTGTATCAAACAAGAAGGTGAATAAGAAATGAAATGAAAGTGAACAGTTATGTGTGATTAAAATTTCGTGGAAACAATTAGATGAAAATGACACCCGTTAATGTTAATGCATCTTTGGAATTTTGCTTAAAGTTGCTTTCATTACCACAATATTTAATTGTTTGATTGAAACTTGGTGGAAATAACTACCACATGAAAATGACATATTAGATAAAATAAACAAAGACTTTTCAATATCATCAGGTTGAAACTTCATGGATGGTGCTGCTGTTGGTGTAATCCAATGTTTTTGTGGAATAATGTACGCTAAAGTTTCAGTTTCTAAGTAAAATTAATCTTCGTTTTAATAATATTTTTGTGCTTGTTGTTTATGCCTTCAATTTGAGATTATGAGAAAACTCATAATCGTGACACGATTTTGTTGGCAGAACGTATGGTTCCTGCTGAAGGCAAAATCGTGGCACAATTTGTACAGGCGTGACGCGATTGCTGGATAAGGTTGTCATACCTTGGGTCGTACGCTTCAACTGTGGCGCGATTTTTTATAGGTGCGGCGCGATTTTGTCTCTCACTATTTAAATGTTTTAGCTCATTTTTGAAGGGTGAGGAGAGAACTTCAAGAGAAGAAAACCTGGGAAATCAAAGGAGGTAACTTTAGGGTTTAGGGACTTTGATTAGAGTTCTCTTGGGTTGGGAAACATTGTAAACACCTTGGGCGAGTGAAAATCATTGAATGTCTTGTTTATCGGTGAGATTGGGAAAATGGGTAGGAGTTAGGGTTGTTCTTTGTGAGCTTGTTGAAGCTAACTTCTTGTAACCCATTTGTATCTCTTTGTAAGAACTCATTGATAGTGGATTGGAGAGATACAAAGAGATCTAGGTGCCTGTGGTCCGATCCACTATCAATGATAGTGGATTGTTCCCCCAGAGTAGGTCTAGTTGGACCTAACTGGGCGAACATCTCTTGGTGTGTTTTGTTTCTCTTCTCCCTTTATCTTTTGCTTGTGGTTTTGTGCTTTTCACTTTGATTCCTAGATTAGATCTAGGTGCTGCTATTGTTGTTATTGCTTGTGTTTACTTTGATATTGGTTACTACTTTCCTTTGCTCCACACATCATAGTTTGTATTGGTGTGAGATTTGAGTCCGAATTCACAACAGTGCTCATCTCGAGGTTTTCTGTTCGATTCCAATGACAATTTTGATTGACTAGTTTGAGTTCTTGAAAACAAAAAATGGCAAAATGTTCCTTAGATACAAGACCAGACATCAACACCACCGCACCATTTGTATACACGGTTTCCCAACTTTTGTATTATTTCTTATTTCTTCTTGATTTTAATACTACATATTGAAGTTTTTTTTGGACTAAATACTACATATAGAAGCTGTATTTTATACGGTGTTGGATACAATATCTGACTTCTGTGTCTAAATAACAACCTCTAAATTCTTTCATACCAATCGACAATGTGTATATGTCTAGGTATTGTACTGTAGTATAAGATCAATGTCGGAAATTGAAAAAATACATTTTTTTTGGTACATATTCTTGTGGATAACAAAACTTTAACATGCATATTTTGTAAGGAAAAAAAATCTTTAATACTCGTATCGTTATCTATTATCTGGAAATTAAGTTTTAATTTTTTTTTTTAAAAAAATCTACGCTTAAAACTAATAATTAAACATTACAAATCAAATTATTTAACTAATCCAAC
>Ga0228711_1002197_pt1 | contig 29786 bp, 22 predicted proteins | sample MedpolnodulmetaG_2_FD_177996 | JGI IMG/M metagenome (GOLD analysis project Ga0228711, IMG submission 177996) | Root nodule microbial communities from Medicago polymorpha collected in Santa Monica, California, United States - brown nodules | ecosystem: Host-associated > Plants > Roots > Nodule... | reverse complement strand
GCAATGTTACTGTTATCTTTGTCTTGTTGTAGAGACACAAATTGCAGAGAAGGTGGTTGCAGAGTTCGTGGCCGTACACTTCGTACACTGTCCTTTGTCAACTTTGGTGAAGTAGCTTCTGGTGAGAGATGCTTCTGATGTTCAGCGCTTCTGATGTTCTTGCTTCTGATAGCTAGCGCTTCTGATGACGTGTCTTCAGGAGCTCTTCTTCAGACTCGTTTCTTCAGACGCAGCACTTCAGAGGCAGTTCTTCAGACGCAGTTCTTCAGACGCAGTCTTCCAGATGCTTTAAGCTTCAAATAAATTCCTTTGCTCTAGAACTTGTTCAATCAGAATCTCTAAGAATAATACTTTGATTATGGATCCTGCACACTTGATCAAATTGTTTAGCATATCCAATTGATTATTTTTAATACCTTGTTATTGTCAAAACTCAATAGGTGACTTGTGAAACACCCTTGTTCCAACACTCTTTGGTCGTGGGAGGTGATTGGAAGACCTTATGGAACTGGAAGGGTCCCCATCGTATCCAAACATTTATTTGGTTGGCCGCTCATGGAAGGATCCTTACCAATTATCGTCATAGCAAGTGGGGGGTTGGTATCTCCCCTACTTGTCCTTGTTGTGCAAGAGAGGATGAAACAGTCATTCATGTCCTTCGTGATTGTGTGCACGCCACTTAGGTATGGCTCAGACTTGTTCCGTCTAATTACATAACTAATTTCTTCTCTTTTGATTGCAGGGAGTGGATTTTTAACAACCTTAATAAAAAAAGGGGATTGGAGATAATCCTGCTACTTGGCAGACTACTTTCATGACAACATGTTGGTATTTGTGGAATTGGCGAAACAAATCTATTTTTGAAATAGGATTTCAAAGACCATGCAATCCAACATTGGTAATTCAAAAGTTTACAAGAGAATAAATAATTCCCATCTTAAATTCCAACAAATTCAATTTGTAACCATGAAACAAACGCCCCTAATAAGTTTTGTAACATGTGCCCATTAGAGCACGTGTAACCATCTGCCTTATCAATTTAATCGACGTGATGACCTATAATTCCCGGTAAAAATCAGAAGTATAATTTAGCGTAAAAAAAGAAAAAAAAGCGTCATAAAAAAAAAGGTAAGCTCCTTCTTTAATACAACTCTTGGTGAAAACAAAAAGCTAGAACTAACAAGCAAGGCGTGTGGTGAGCGGGTTTCGCAAAAGCAATGGCGGAGGAATCAAAACGAAAAGCGGGTGATGAAGACCGAATCAGTAACTTACCAGACGGTTTACTGAACCACATCCTATCACTCCTTCCAACCAAAACCGCCGTTAAAACATGTCGTCTATCTCGCCGGTGGCGCCACCTTTGGAAGCATCTCTCCACTCTCAACTTCTCCGACGACTCCCACTTATCTTTCATCCCTTACACCCAACAGTCCGAACGTTTTAAAACCTTCGCTCTTTTCGTTAACAGTGTCCTCCTCGTTCTTCTCCGTAACCCTTGCGCCATTAGAAAGATGACTCTCGATTGTGCTCACTCCACTCGTGATGATTATCAGTTTCGTGAATATTCTGTTGATAATTGGGTTCGTGCTGCCATTGGGCCCCATCTTGAAGAACTTAACCTTACTCTTATGGCTGACTTTGATGGTTCTGATTTCAAGCTCCCGAAAACGCTGTTCACTTCCGCAAACCTCATTTCACTCAGGTATGATTGTATGCACCTTGATATTCCATTGGACTTAGTTGGATAGGTTAGATTTCTTATTAGTTCGGCAAATTGTTGTGTGGTGCTTGTGAAGATCACGAAATGCCCACGTATACGTATTTTTGGGAAGGAGACGAAGGTGCTCCAATTGGTGGATATGGTTAAATTCATTTGTTGGAAGTGGTTTTAGTTAGGAAAACATTTTGGTTACAACCCATTATGTTTTGAATAGATAATGTCATGTGGCAGATTTGTATAGGGGTTGGTTGACAGGGGTGCTCGGCTAGGTTGGGTGATTTTTTTTTAAGCAAATGGGATGCAGACGAAGTTGTATACACTGATAGATTAAGATAAATAAGTACATAAAATTGTGGGACATAAAAAGTTGACCCAGTGAAATAAAAACAACAGAAAACCAACCCAAATGATAACACTGTTCGTGCAAAGGGTTACAAAAAACAACAATGAACATACATGCACAACCAGTACAATCTGGCGAGCCTGCGTACGAGCCCGAAACTAAATTGCAAAAAATGAACAGTGCATGAATGAACATGAGTAATAGCAAGCAGACACGAGTTCATATGAACTTGAACTTTCACTAATGTCAATGAATCCGACTGCCAACAGGATAGCTGATCCACGAACCAAACCACTTACTGAGACAAAACAACAAGTTTACGCGGCCATTTCTAGCCTATCAATCTGAATGCCCCGGGTTGGGTGATCTTCATAGGAGGTTAGATTGTTTTCTGGTGTTGTTTTAGTTTTTGTTCTTGCTGTATTGTGGGAGGGATTTTTGGTTTTGTTATCCCTTGGCTTGAGTACTTGTTTCACTCATTATTTGTATATGTTTGTACTCATTATTTGCCATTCAAACCAAAAGTTTGAAATTGATTTTTATAATAGGTAGAATATTTAATTGTAGTTCTTTCGATGATGGTTACACAATGACTGAAACAGTAATTATACATTCGACATGAACATATTTTAGAGGCCTAAAATAAAACAAGAAATTCCAAGAACAAAAACTACTATATTTGATTTTTTTGGTTTCTGAATTGTGATATAACACTTACTTATTTGTTCCTCAGTCTCTGTGGTGAAATTCGTGTTAACATCCAACACTCTACGGTGATTAGTTTACCTTCATTAAAGATGCTGCTAATCAACATTGGTCATATGGAAGTACCTTCCGTGAATGCACTCCTCTGTAGCTGCCCAAATATAGAATCTCTGAATCTTGGCTTTTCTCCGCAAAGCTTAGACAAAGTTTGCATCCCACCTTCCTTGAAAAGGCTTAAAATGACCGTAGCAAATGTTGTTGGGGCTTACCTTGAAATAAATGCACCGAATCTTGAGTACCTCAACATTACCGGAATCACATTCGGCCAAGTTTTCAGCATGTATAACTTGCACAATGTGGTGGAAGCGTATCTTGATGTCTTTCCCCAATCGCTTGGTTCCGTCGTTGCTTTACACAATCTCCTTGGCGCTCTCTCTGGGACTAAACACTTAGTGTTGAGTCATTCAACAACCCAGGTTAAGTCTTTTCTTAAGTTATTTTATGTTTATGTCATCATTTGTAGAGAGAGTAAGTTGGTAACTACCTATTAATAAACTATTAACTAACTTTAACTCTATTAATCATGATTTATTTATATATAGATAGATATATTTTTGTACTAATTAGTAGTTGGTGTCGTGTACAAACAGTGGCTGCTTGGTGAACCCCACGATCTACTTTTTCAAGAATTTCACTATTTGATACGTCTAGAGCTCATTCTTTTCTGGTTTAACTCCAATTCTCTGCTCAGCTTGCTTCAGAAATGTCCTATGCTGCAAGCTCTTGTAATTCAGAACGACAAGGTTTGTATAATCGAAGCTTAATCTGCTCTATATAACTTTGATGTGAAATTAACCAATTTTTATGAAATAGTGCGCGCAAATTAGAAGTTGTATCTTATTGCACAATAAACCACTTGATATATGACATGATTAATTCATTACTATGAATATTGCATCTTATTCAAGTCCTTTGTTACTTACAGCAACAGTTACCAATTTTAGGATGGGCTCCACAGACAAGGGTTCCTAATTGTCTCGTATCCCACCTGACCTTTATTCAATTTAAAGGACTTCGAGGATTTCCAGATGAGGTGTCATTTGTCGAGTATGTTTTGCAAAAAGGACTTGTTTTAAAAACAATGATTATTGCTGTTAGATCCTTGGATCTAGAGAAGAATAACTCCGTTCTCAAAATGTTATCTAATGTGCCAAGGGCCTCTACAACATGCCAACTTACATTTGATTGAGTTGTTTCTCCTCAGGTGTGATTTATCTCCTTCAATCCATTTTCTCTATCTTAGTACTGCATCAAATCAAAGATGACTAACATTGTGTTTAGTCTGCACTATTAGTAGCTATATCTTATTTAGATATGTGTCACCACATTCCGATTTCAATTATATTGGAGTGGAAAGACATGATACCATACCCTGGAAGTTCCTAAATTTTCTTTGATCTAGTGATTTTCATGCTTAGCTAGTGGAATTGAGTTTTGTAACTGTAACATAGAAGGACAAATAATATTTTCATGCAGCTGTTCAGTCTTTGTAGTAAAAGTAGTCAACCAGTTTTGATGTTAACCAACTCTTTCAAATTTAGAGTACAAAGTTCACACAAGTAGACGTGGTTGTGGTGTTTCATTGAACTCATTTAATTGTTTTTGCTTCAGATTTGTATACTGAGAAATGTAATGAACTGTTTTGAAGTTTGCGGCCAGCAATTTTCTTCAACAAATCAACCATTATCTTTCGCATGTTACTGCCATCCTCAAATTCCATTAGTTTTTGTTATTAGATAACTTTACAGATTTGAAATGTTATTTAATGCTATATGGCATAATTTGAATAGCCTAATTTAACCAGGTACATTAATTATTAGTAGCACAATATAGCAGCATGAATTAAACGTATGTAAATTCTGCTTATCGAGTTTCCAGTGTTGTTACTAACATAATGAGATTTGAATAACTTTTTTGTTTTATGTTTAGCAGTTCGCATTTGCAATGCCGTGATGTTTGAAGTTGACAGAATCATGTTTGATCGGATGCTTGGCGCTTTGCTAAAAAGAGGGCAATGCATTTTCCATTAAAATTCCATAGTCTTTTGGAAAATTACTACGTAGTTTGGTAAGTTAATATCACAACTTAGTACACAAGGCTTGATTATAGTTCACAAACCATTACTGCAAGCTGGCTTAGTGAAATAGTTAGTGAACAGAGAAGAGTCTTTAATTACTGTCTTTGTCTCACTTGTACATATGGATTTCCAAATCATTTTCTTAAAGTTCCCACCAGTCGGTATATGTATCAAAACAATACCAACTTCGTTAGTTGTGATAATTTAGTCAAATGTTATCATTTATTATCTGTGGCTTATATGGTTGAAATATTTTGGTCTTTGAGAATGTTGTGGAAGAATTGACTCCCAAAATATGTGACCAAACACAATTCCTAGAAAACCATTTCCATTTTCAGCCCCACATTCCTCCTTTCCCTATTATCTCTCTATATTAGACAAATGTTGGGGAATATAGCTATGCTTCTTCTTAGAACTTTGTATTCGTTGAAAGGTCACTGTTTAACAGACAAATGTTTCTCATAGCTTTTGAGGCCAAAGTTATCAAAGCTTGTAATTTTATTAATCTGTAAACTTCATTAGTTCAAAGCTATATGATTGCAACAAAACAATGGTTCATTCTCCAATCTAGATCTCTATTGTTGACTATTGCTTGATTTATGTTGGTACTTACTACAAACTTTAAGTCCTTATTTAAGTATGTAGTAACCAATAAAAATCATACAAATGCACAATACAATTAACTATATATAGAATGTAGCTGATATTCTCAAATTTGGAGCTCTGAACTCACATAACCTCCATCCTAATGTATAAAGATGTAGATCAATAACTTTTCATCTGCAAACAGTTGATTACTAATAGGCATTAAGCTATGCAAAATTGTCATTTTAGAATTTTAGATAAATTGTAATTTTAAATACAATTAACAGATCATTAGAGTTTTTCTCTTCAAGTTGTCATTTTAGAACTTTTATTGGTTATGTAAAGATCTCATTTAAATAAATTGTAATTATTTTATACAGGTTGATGGAATGCAAGTTATTCTAAATTATTTCATTTAAAGTTTCAAGTTAAAATCTAAAGTCAAATCTCATTTGAGATGAAAATGTTTTACATTCTTAATACTCAAATTGAAATATTGCACTTATGAAAACATCATATAACTTGAATATAAAATTAGTTTCACTCTATTTTATCTTTGCTATAGAAATAGCTTTCTCAAAGTAATTAAATTGAATTACTTTGAGAAAAAACTAACCGTAAAAGTTGCTAAATTTACAAAAATAATAAGGAAAAGAAACTCCTATATGACATCATATAACTTGAATATAAAATAAGTTTCACTCTATTTTATCTTTGGTATAGAAATAGCTTTCTCAAAGTAATTAAATTGAATTCTTTGAGAAAAAATTAACCGTAAAAGTTGCTAAATTTACAAAAATAATAAGGAAAAGAAACTCCTATATGATAACCAAAAGAAAAAAATAATAATGAAAAAGAACAAAAAATTGTGATGTGTTGTCATATGGTACTTCGGTAATATACTATGGAACCACTACAAAAAGCAACCAAAAAAAGTGCAAATATTACATCAATTTAAACTATTAACTTTATTTTCTTAACAAATAATATTAACTTGAATATAAAATAAGTTTCACTCAATTTTATCTTTGGTATAGAAATAGCTTTCTCAAAGTAAGAGAAAAAATTAACCGTAAAAGTTGCTAAATTTACAAAAATAATAAGGAAAAGAAACTCCTATATGATAACCAAAAGAAAAAATAATAATGAAAAAGAACAAAAAATTGTGATGTGTTGTCATGTGGTACTTCGGTAATATACTATGGAACCACTACAAAAAGCAACCAAAAAAAGTGCAAATATTACATCAATTTAAACTATTAACTTTATTTTCTTAACAAATAATATTTAACATGTTGTGTTCTTGAATTTATTTTTTCTCAACCTTCATATTCGATTACATTCATGTTAAAAGAACAACTAAAATAAACAAATTGAAAATAGTAAACATGTTTCAAAAGTCAAAGCGAGAAAGTAAAGTATTGTTATAATCTAGTGTAGGGATTTTTGCAAATAAAAAGTCAGAATAAATAACTTCAAGTAATAAATATAGGAGAAACAAAGAAGTTGACAAAATTACACTAAAAATGAAGTTTTTAATGATTAAATTATCATCTGAATCAGTCAAATTATTAACAATTTTAAAGATGCAACTTTAATATCGTCAAACGTAGTAAGCGCGCACCAAGAAACCAATCTTAACCGTAATAAGGGTTGTTAAACCTATAAAAAATGATCCCCAATTCGATTCTTTGGAGACTCATTTTTCATATAAATTACTTAGACTTGTCAAAAAGGTGAATTAGAGTTAGGGAGATTGCCTCTAAAGTCAATTGTAATTGCGGCTAAAAGTAGTTTTTGTTGCAGTATTCAAAATTCGGGTTTACTTTTATTCTTTGGTGGTGTCAATTTTCTCATCCCGGATAGTGATACATACACTTCTTGTTTATATTTTAGTGAGCGTCGATTTCATGCAACGACGATTAAAAATAAAAATCATTCCTTGACCAAAATAAAAAAAAAAAAAAATATCATTCTGACCAAAATAATTAAAAACTCAGACACGACATTCAGCAAAGTGGAATTAAATGTACACAAAAAATAAATCCATGTGTGAATAAGAACAAGTCCACGGGACTGAAAATTTGTTTTTACATAGCATTTTGTTAGAAACTTCGTGTAATGAATTTGATTGGACCCCCTTATTGCTTTTCAAAGTCTTCTCAAACACTTTAAAAACATAGCATATTTTGTTGTGTCATGTGTGTTCGATTTCCGAAATAGGACTGCGAACCATAATTAACATGGCACAGTGTTGCAGCCTTGATTTCTTGCCAATGTTCATATTTTATTGGTTAAGTTTGTTTTGCGCGAATGCCACTACCTACATAGAACTCCTACAAATGGGTCAAATGGTTAGAATTTCAGACACCATTGTTTCCAACGGTGGAAACTATGAACTAGGGTTTTTCACCAGAAACCAAGACAACTCCACCAAATACTATGTGGGTATATGGTTTAAAAAAGTTCCGAAGGACAAGATTGTGTGGGTTGCTAACAGAGATTATGCATTTCAAACTTCCTCAGCCGCTCTTACCATTCACCCTGATGGTAACATTGTCATCATAGATGGACAAATTACATACAGTGTCACCAACCTTCCAAAAAACAACAATAGTAGTACCTATGCAGCACTCTTCGACTCAGGAGAATTTCGACTACAGAACAATTCAAACGAAGCGATTCTTTGGTCGAGTTTTCAGAATCCCACGGATACCATTCTGGCTGGAGTGGGCTTAAGAAATGGTTGGTCAATCAAATCATGGACAAGTGCCGACAACCCTTCTCCAGGAAAATTTACTCTTAAGTATCGTTCAGTTTTGGGAAGACTAACTATCAACAATCGTTATGTTCACCGGGTGGGTTTGGAATGGGACAATAATAAAGACTATTACAAGCTACTAGATGATACCAATTCCAGGTTGATATTGGAAGTCTCTGGCGATATTAATTACCAATATTGGTCCGAGAAAGATATGCGTTGGGTTTCTTTACAGTCCTATTCTATGTGTGGAAACAATGTAAAGTGTGGAGTTTTTTCCATTTGTGATCCGCAAGCTCTTGACCCTTGTCACTGTTTGAATGGTTTTGAACCAGTAGATGGATCCTTACGTTACCACGAGTTTCAACAGGGCCAGGGGAAGGGTAAAAAGTATGCTGGTTGTGTTCGGAAAAAGGAGTTGTCTTGCAGAAACATAAGCAGCAATAGCTCTGATGGTTTCCTACGGTTGGATACAGTTGAATTACCTCCAGATGGAATGAGGCTGAAGATGGATTCGGTAAAAAGATGTGAAAGCACTTGCATCAACAACTGCTCTTGTATTGCTTACGCTTACTATTTTAATGCTTACTGCATGTTGTGGTATGATAATGTATTGAGTCTGAAGAACATCTCAACTGATATTGAGAAGGATAATAATCATCCAGCTTTTTATCTCAGACTTGCTGCCTCCGAATTTGTTACAAATTGTAAGTTCAGAGAACCTCCTTTCTTTTTGCTTTGTTCACTTTTTTGGAATATCTTACGGAAAACAAATAAATCTTCAATTCAGTCCCTAAACAATCACTGTCAATTTAGTCTCAAACGTATATGAAAATCGGTCAATTTAGCTCCTAAATTCTTAATTGCAGAAAATAGATTGAAGGATTTTATATAATTTAGAGACTAATGATATTTATTTAGTTTATGGACAAATTAGAGATAAAATGATAGTTTAGAGACTAAATTGATAATTTATCACAAGGAAAATATATCATACACGTAGACTAGACCAGAATAAATGTAATCATTGGACGGATTAATAGACAGTTTTGCTCTGCAGATTCTAATACAACGAATGCAATTGCCAGACACAGAAACAGGAAGAGAAATCTACTTCTAATTTTTATACCGATCTCAATTGTAATAATGCTTTTACTTCTGTGCCTAATCATTTATTGGACTAGAATTCAAAGGAGGAAAGGTAACAAATAAACTAGTTTGCATTGCAACTACCTCGTTAGTGTTACAATTAGATAACTTATCCGTATCACATCAACCAACTCTCTTCAATTTCATAGGGGATGATTTGCTGCAATTTGAAGTAGGCATGAGCATGAAAGTTAAAAATTCAGAGTTTTTTAAAGATGACAATGGTGCGAAACTTAAGAAGAACGAAGTCAAATTGCCATTATTCAACTTTGTGAGCGTTTCAGCAGCTACTAATAACTTTTCAGATGCAAATAAGCTTGGGGAGGGTGGCTTTGGACCTGTTTACAAGGCATGTTCAAAAGTTATTTGTAGCAATAGTTGAGAATGTTATGTTATCCATGTACTTTTGTTTAATCCAAGTAATAATAAGTTAGAATTTAATCTATTTTCATTCATCACCAACTTTATCAATTATCATTACTGCCCCTTTTTTACTTTTATGCTAAAATATATTCCAGGGAAAATTATTGAATGGAGATGAGGTTGCTGTAAAAAGATTATCTCGAAGATCAGGTCAAGGATGGGAGGAGTTGAGAAATGAAGTCATGTTGATTGCCAAACTTCAACACAATAATCTTGTTAGACTTCTGGGCTGCTGCATTGAGCGAGATGAAAAGATGCTTATTTATGAATTTATGCCTAATAAAAGCTTGGATTGTTTTTTATTTGGTACGTACTTCGAATTTTAGTCTAAGAAGTCTTCTAGATACGATGCATCCTTCTATTTGATTCAAAATTTGGTTGTTATATAATTTTGATGCAAACAGACGCCACAAAAAGAAGCATCCTAGATTGGAGAACACGAGTTCGGATAATCGAAGGAATTGCTCAAGGACTGCTTTATCTTCATCAATATTCCCGATTTCGGATCATTCACCGAGATTTAAAAGCTAGCAACATATTGTTAGACATAAACATGAACCCTAAAATATCAGATTTTGGAATGGCGAGAATATTTGGTCCAAATGAACTTCAGGCAAATACAAATCGGATAGTTGGAACTTAGTAAGTCGTACAACAGAATCATATATTGTCTGCCTATCTAATGAAAAGCTTGTGATCTTTCAGACACATAATCAATGAATAATAATTCCTTTAATGGATTTCAGTGGTTACATGTCCCCTGAATATGCTATGGAAGGCCTTTTCTCAATTAAATCTGACGTGTTTAGCTTTGGGGTCCTTTTATTGGAGATTGTAAGTGGCAAAAAGAATACCAGATTCTATCAAACAAATTCACTGAATCTTCTTGGATATGTAAGTTTCTGTTTTCACATAACCGCTCTTCATTTGCAAAGTTGAAATCAATCTTATAATATATGAATATTTTAATCCATTTTGAAAAATGTTCATCAACTAGACAATTTAATAATTGTTTACTTCTTTGCTAAAAATTGAAGGCTTGGGATCTATGGATAAGAAATTCAGCAATGAACCTGATGGATCCCGCGTTGAATGATTCTTACAACAAGCATTTAATGCCGAGATACGTGAACATAGGACTTTTGTGTGTACAACAATGTCCAGCAGATAGGCCTTCCATGTCTGATGTAGTATCAATGATTAGCAACAACACTGCACCACTTCCTTATCCTAAGTCACCAGCATTCCAAAATGTGAGAGGTATTGAAAATTCAGGATTTTCAAGAATCGTAGAAGAAATTTTTTCGCTAAATGATATGACAGATTCACTCGAAGAAGGAAGATGAGTTTGATAGGAAGATGGTAGAGATTGTAAAATTTGATAGTTAGTTGCTTGCATGGTTGGGTAACACGGAAAACTGGATATGAATCGGTAGATAGGATACAAGTACCATAAGCGTAATTGGTTGGGTTACTTTGTAACACCCCGAAAATTATAGTTAATGATTTAACGAAGTTAATTAGAAGAATTCTTGATTTTATAATTATATTGATGTTATGATTCATAGTGTTGTTATGATGCTTAAAAATTATGTTAGCTATGAAGAAATAAATTATGATGATTAGAGACGTACTAGGAGGATTAAATAGAAGAGGGTCAAAACAGATAAATAAATCTATTACAAACTCAAACTTAAAAACCACCCTTATGTAATTTAGCCTATTTTTTATTAGGTTATAGTCCACACTTAGAACATTTTTTTAGAGGTCTATATTAGATACACTCGTACTTACATTACAAACTAGCATATACAACACAACAAAGGGAGAAAAATTAACGAAAAGTTAAAGATTTGGGAGAAAAAAATGTTGGAGAGTGCATTATCATATTTGGTACACTTGGTGACGACCACCTAAGAATGAACAAATTTTTACCAGCCATTATCTCTAAGATTGTCATGAAGGATGGGTTTAGAAGGATCATTTGGTGAACGAATATATGTACCACTAACTATGCTTGTACTTGCCGTTGAATTGTAATTACTTGTATCTAATCCCTCTGCTGAAGTGTCAGTAACGACGCTGCTCACGTCGCCAAATTTCCAGTCAGTCCAGTATTCGGGCCTTGATGTTACCGTGCTCACTTCAATATCTCCTAAAAGCATTGCCACTACACGTGACATTGATGGTCGTAAATTTGGTGATGTCTGAGTGCACAACAATCCTATACCCACAAGGCGTTCAACTTCTTCCATGTTGAATTCTGATAGTCTAGGATCTATCAGTTCATTTATACAGTTACTTTCATGAAGCTGCCAAGCCTAAACAAAACATGAATAACAACATTGAGCAATGTTTGAAAGCTATAAACAATGGAAATGGTTTGAATATTCATGGGCTATATAAGACAAACAAAAGAAGAATTTTAGACATTATAGAAAAGAGGTTAGGACTTGATGATCAAATCAGGACTAATGAGAACATAATTTTGTTATCTTTGGATGTTGAAGTGAATTACTACACAAATCTTTTCGTTTTGACTTTTGAGCAATAGATTTTATAACATTTATGGACAACATTAGTTATATTTCGGTAAAACAAATGCTGACAACAATTAGTTTTATTATGCATTGAGGTGGACAATAAAATGCATCCACGTCATATTACCGTTTTGTTAGAGTTAATCTTCACCGTCAATTTTAATATATTATGTTGTGTTCTATTGTCAAATGAGGAAGCCAAAACATTCACTTGGTTGTTGAAAACATGGTGATAATGTATGCATGATGAATGTGAAAAATGAAATTAAGATTGTTTTTGCAGAAGTTCGTTATAAATGGTGACAGTCACATTTAATAAAAAAAAGGTTTTTTGAAAAGTGGTGTAATACATTGATATGTAAAGCAAAGACATCGTTAAATCATTTTGTTGAGTAGTGTGACAATGGCTTGAGATAGTTAAGCATGTCCGAATTAGAATATTCACTTTTTTATATAACAGTAAATGAAACAAAAGCAGCATGCATACCCAGTCTAGAAGATACATCTTATCTTCTTCCAAACTTGGATCAGAATTTGGCCTCCCACTAACTAACTCCAGAGCCACAACACCAAAGGAAAAAACATCTGCTTTCTCGGTGAGGCGTCCACGCATGGCATACTCCGGTGCAAGATACCCACTTCATCATTGGATTTCAGAGTACATTGACAATTTCGTAAATTTTGAAACATAATAAATCCAAATTAAATTAAATACTGATAAAATTATAAACTAATACAAGATGATCACGTGTTATTAATGGCTTACATTGTCCCTGCAACACGGGTGCTGATATGCGTTTTTTTATCATCATATAATTTGGCCAATCCAAAGTCAGATAATTTTGGGACAAGCTCAGAGTCAAGTAGAATATTACTAGCTTTCACATCACGGTGCACAATCCGGAGTCGCGACTCCTCGTGTAAATATGTCAAACCTCTTGCAACACCCATACAAACATCATAACGGGTCGACCAATTAAGGAATAAAACATTTCCTGCCCAAACAAGACAACAATGTCCTTAATTATAAACAAGAGAAACAATAAAGCAAATAAGCGTTCATACATACAAGAAAACACAGACATGGAAGAAAATTGTCGTATCTCATACCAAACAATGCTTGATCAAGACTCTTATTTTCTAAATACTCGTAGACAAGAAGTCTTTTACTCCCTTCAATACAACATCCATATAATTTGACAAGATTTCGGTGTTGAACAGCGGATATAGTAGCAATCTCAGCAATAAACTGACTCTTTCCTTGATGGGATCCTATAGATAATTGTTTCACAGCTACAAATCTTCCATCATTAAGAGTCCCCTGCAAGGACAAAAAGGAAAAAAAATACATTTTCATAACGGACGGATTGAGTTTTAATATTAGTCTAAAATGTTGCATACATATTAAAAATTTAAAACACAACTTCAACAAAATTTGAACCTCTCGGAAGTCTATCCTTCATAACTTAGAACAATATTATAAATAAAAGATAAACAATAATTAATTGTCTAAAAAACAATCTACAATTAATTTTTGTGAGCTAGAACTATAATCATCCATGAATTTAAAGTATTTCTAAATATGAGAATTTTCATGTTTATTATTTAAATAAGTATCTTCCATAATTGCAGTAGCATGTTATCATAATTTCTTATACAAAGACAGCAAAATATTCACCTTATACACAGGTCCAAAACCCCCCTCTCCAAGTTTATTGTCACGATTGAAGTCACTTGTAGCGTTTTTTAACTCATAATAGCTGAAAGTATTTGGCATCGTATCAATGCCTACAAGGTCTGCTAAAATTAAACGCATACTTAGTTTAGAATGCAATGGATCATGATAAGAAATCAAACACCAGAAAACCACATATATATTATTTATACTGTTGAATACAATTATATGTTTCCACTACAAACATCTAAATATAGGTGAAGATTTGACTTGCTATTATACAAAAACATATAACATTTCCATTAGATCTAACCTTTCATCATGCAAAAATATACTATACTGATTATATTCTACACACAATCTAAAAATATGCAATTAAATTTACTAAGCAACAAAACTATAACACGTATTGATAATTTTTTTTTTACCATTGTACCAAAAAAATAAAAAATTTACCATCATCGTCATTATAGAGTTTTCTTCTCCTAAGGATATAGAAAATGGAAGAAACTGCTAGGAAGCAAACAGCTCCAACCCCCACAACAACTCCAATGATTAGACCTGCTCTATTCTTTTTACTGCTGGGAGGTTTACTGTTGACAGAAGGTACAAAATCTATACAAGTAATAAATTGAATTATAAAATGGAAATTTATTCGAAAGAAAAAGTTACATACTGTGACAAGTCAACATTGAACTGCATGATTTTTTTTAACTTTTACCTGGGGTAGCACTGATGGCTTGAATCAAGGGCCCATAAGTACCTTGGCCGGGTATGCAGCAAGTCCCTTTTCCAGCCCAAAAAAGATGGACCTCGAGATAGTTTTCTTTAACTTCAAACCTAAATTGTTTTTGAACTGCAGTGTAAGAGACACCTCCAGCTTCTTTTTGTATGTCAAAATCCTTCAAAACACGAGTTCCCTGAAATTTAAACGAAAAATATTAGAACTAGACAATGTGAAGATTCCCCTAGCCGCATAAGGACTACATTTATATCTCTAGTCACTGTGAGATTTCAATAACATAAATACCTGGATATAAATATCAAAGATTCGTCTCCCGAGGCTTTTCCATGTTGGAGAATCCAGAATAGTTGTTTCCGCAAATTGGAGGGTAATGTTGTAAAAACCATTTTCTAGCCCCAGACCATAATATCTTAATGATGATGCAGAGATACGAGCAGTTTGTAACAAAACTCTTTGTTGTAAAGTCCAGATCAAATGTTCTAAAAGCTCCGAATTCACAGTACCGTTGAACTCATTTGAGCCAATACTTTGGAACAGAGGATTGCTGTTTCCGGTAAATAATCCAACATTACTAACGGCCCATCTATTTGTATCAGTAACAAAGTAAGTAGCAGGACCAAGTGTATCATTGTCTTTTTCATACACAATTCCATCTGTAGTTCTAAGTTGGGGACCACCACACTTGATCGCAAAGTCTGAATCTGTATAATAACAGCAACATATAAAACACATCATCATTTACAAACATCAACATCATTAAACACAGACTTAACACACAAACATCCAAGCATCCTAATCATCTACTTAATCTCTAATTAAGTTTGTTACCTAAATTAATTAGCCCTAGCTAACCATTACTAAGGCAATTCGATTATGATAAACCTAGAAATTGATTTCTAATAACCCTAAAATAAATTTCCACAACACTTAGGGAATTTCCTGATTTTTCATCATAAAATCGATTTCTACTTATCCTAAAACCGATTTCTATAGCATCATCCTAAAAATCGATTTTTGAATCCTCTGTTGAACCTTTTATCACTTAATTCATCCTGTTTATTGGAAACTCGTATCACTTAATTCATCCTCAGCCAATATTTTAATCCATAATCTAAGTCCAGATCATCGCCTAATTCAATTTCCATTTTTCTTCTTAAATCTATTTTTGTTAAGCCAAAAATTGATTGCTCTAATCAATTCTCTGAAAATCTTTAAGTTTGTCTAAAAATCCATTTTTATAACCTGAAAACCGATTATTCTTATGTCGTTTTCTTGATTTCCTAATATTCCACTGTTAGATACCCGATTTAGGCTTTAGCCCAATATTTTCTAGCGAGATCCAGATGCAGAGATGTCTCTACTGTTTTGGGTGATTCCCACATCTTTCTGGACTACTTCATGTGATATGAAAGGGTCTCATTATTTCGATCCTCAAAGCAAGACCACTTAGGTTTTTGTTTCCTAAAATGATTTATGTACCTAGAAACCTCCCAAACATTGCAGAATTACACAATAACCATCACAAATCATATAACAACCAATTTAACATAATATATATTTAATATGATTTACCTACATCATATGGAAACGGTTTAGAATTGATACATTTGTGGTTATTTGAGTTTTGAGAATTTAGCTCAAATGGATTGATTAGTTAAGCTTAGCTTATAGTCAAACTTACATCGTCCAACACCACGATTGCATGGAAAACTTTTCTGAAGACAGTTAAGCCCAATAGGCAAACCACTGCAAAATTCAGACCATGAAATTCAGATGGTTTAAACAAATTGATATCATCAAAAGAAATATAGTGACTAACTGACTATTTGGATACGATTTTAATGTCAGTAGTGGTATAATTAAGGTTTTAGTTTTACACAGGTAAAAGATGGTGCTCAAATGGAATTTTCCAAGTAGAAAAAAAAAACTCAGATTTAATTTATAAGCATTTCTCTGTAAATAAATGTTCATAGACCCCAAATTATTACATTTAATCCCAAAAAGTATACATAATCCGTTAATCACATAAGAATATGATAACGTTCCAAATTCTTAACCAGGGACTACATCCTAACTTGGACTAGCTAAATTGTAAAATGCAGTTTGAGGTAACTATTGTAACAATAGTTCTTCACTTTAATTATCTAGCTAGTAACAGTGACTAAATTGCAATATGAATGTTGGAAAGTAATTGTGCATAAAGTAACTATAGAACACTGGCGCAACAACCAATGTAGCAATTAATGAACATGCTTATAATGATGCAATGAATTAACATATCTTATAATCATGATATAAGTTAAGATAACAATCAAATATATGTAACAAGGCACCAGAGGATGAGAAATGATTGGGACATATCAAGAAATGTCTATTTCAAGGTACTGCAATTCAAAATGTAAGTGGGAAATACAACTACAGATAATGGACTATGGCTACCAGCCTACAGATCACAATACAAATTTTGATATCATTCTCTCTCACTTTAAAGGGTGCAACCAATCTTTCAATTTTGACAGGAATGGTGAGTTCAAAAAGTTAAGAGAATTATTGAAACAGTCGGCATTAAAGAATCTGTATAAAAATTACCTGATATTTGAATTTTCTATTGTCAAGTTGTTGGCAACTGTGTTCCTACATATCATACCCAAAAATTATAAAAACATCACAGACATAAAAAGAAACGGAGAAATCATACCTAAAAAAACTACAACAATAGTTTCACACATATAGAAGAAAGGGAGAAAGCATATATAGATTTAAAGCAAATAACAGATTATAAAGTTTAGTTGATAATCAAAATCGGAAAGAGACGTGCGTGATTTTATTATTTTAGGGAAAAGAAATAAGAGTTTAACCCCAGGAAGTAAATAGAAAATGAAAGTGACTTTGACCAACAGTTTGGTATCATGGTGATTGGTGACACCATGATTTTGTTGAAGCTACAATGTGTAGCTTTTGCATAATCATGGTACTCGCCGTTTTTTTGCCCAGCTCATAGAGATACCAAACTCTTTGTCAAAGTTACTTCCATTCGAATTTGAACTTAGCTGCTGTCTCCTTCAAAGGCAGGACATTAGACTGGTTTTGGATCAATGAAAATAAAGTTATGAAGATATATAAAAAAGTGATGAAAATTGATATTGATTGTAAAAGTTTAGAAATCATGACGTGGATATAAAGAATTGGAGCATCCCACGCATTGAACAGGTAGCATTCAAATTAGTTGAAACTTCAGAAAGTTAATATGCAAATGGGGGAACAAATGGAACAGAAAACTTACAATTGTAAATTTGGTTCGTTTATCCAAGAGGGGAGGCTTCCTGATAGATCATTGTATGACAAGTCTCTGCAAGCATTTTAAGTGTAAGTACTTGAAGGAGAGAAAATGAAGATCGGTAATTTAAAATTTTAATCAATATGTTGGTAATTTTCAAAACACCAAATGGTTTTTTTAGGGGATAATAGTCATTTTGGTCCCTGAACGTGTAAGGAATAGTCACAATACTATCGAAATTCCAAAATAGTCCATGATTGTGCACTTTGTTAGTCAAAATAGTCCGTGACATTAAAATAGTCCCTCAATATTGACATCAACTCTTTTCATATGGGGATTGATATGACAGTAAGTAAGTACTTATAGGGACTGATATGATAATAAGTAAGTATATTGAGGGACTAATATGACGATATTAATGAAACATTTTAACGTAAATGACTATTTTGACCAACATAGTTCACAATCAAGGACTATTTTGAAATTTTGCTACATTGAGGGACAATTGTGACTACTCGTTACACATTCATGGAGCAAAATGACTGTTAATATTACCCAATTCTTTTAGTATGACCCATAATTTGGAGGAGGTTCATTGCATGAAAATTCATTTGCAAAATGACTATTGAAGAAAGTATTTTCGATCTTACTGCTTATAATAACCTTCTCTAAAGTGTGACTAATTCCAACAGTCAAATGTAAATATTTAATTAAATAAACCAAAATTATAAATTGAATATTTTTATTGAAGAATTTAGTAAACAAGTCAATTTTCTCGTATATCATTTATTTACATGATTCCTAATTGATGTAGAATTAACCACTCAAGCTTGAATATTACTGATCTCTCTCATAATTGTGAGTCTCCCACGTCAATATGCTTCCCGACTCTATCACACGATCAAGAAGACTGGTAAATGATCCATTATAACATCAGACTAATTATTATGACCACCTACAGATCTTGACACTACATTTCCACTCAACCTTAAGGTATTGAATATATGGGTTACTTATCTTATATATCTTTCATTTAGCTCATTTCCAGTCGATGTAAGACGAACCACTCAAACATAGCTTGAATTTGAACACATGTATTGATGGTTACGAACTTACGATAGTAAATCCATGGTAAATGACATTTTAAAGGATCAGATCCAAGCGATTGAGAATTTACTGCTCTAACTCGCACATGAATCAGTAAGTGAAGCCTACTCACATGTTGATAAGAGATGAGCTTTTCTGCCGAGGGAGAGTGCCGCTAAATGCGTTATTTCCAAGAAACCTGAAATTAGATAAAACCAAAACATCATTTATACCACATATCATAGCAAATTACCAAATCAATATATAACCACTTAGGAAATGGAATATTACAAGGAAGAGAGTGAACTCAAATTGAAAATTGATCCAGGAATTTGTCCTGAGAGGTTATTGAAGCTTAAATCCCTGCAAGAACAAGCATAAGTATATGACCATCACACAACAAAAGAAAATATCTGGATGACTATAAGCTTAAAAGTTGAATCTTTATATCATATGACAAAAGGAAAATATGGAAACTGAAAAGTATAAACATCGGAAGTTTATGAGGAACCAGTCATGAACATGTTAAACACTGAACAGACATGACATGGCTTAAAAATGTCTCATTAATTCCTTTTGAAAACATTGATGTTGTGCAAAATTAAGCAACAAAACATGTTCTAAAGTGAAATAGAACATCTCCTTAAGTGAAACGACTTTTACCTAATGGGTTCAAATGCAATTATATTGAAACACGAACAAGTAATACTTACAGATAAGTCAAATTTTCAAATTCTCCTATGGTGGAAGGAATTGAACCAGAAATATTGTTATATCTCAAGTCTCTGCAACAATGATAACCGAATTCTTAGACTAAATTTAAAACTATAAAGCACAATTAATGATTTCTTTCTACTTGGGAGACTATTAGACATGATAATTAGCAGAGTTGCATCCTTACAAGATCGTTAAGGACTTCATGTTCCTTATTACATCCAATGAGGAGCTCCCATTAAGTAAACCACTTATCTTTCTGCACTTAAGTCACATATGATATATTAACTTTCATGAATTCCCGTAAAAAAAAAGAAAAACTTTTATGAACCAACAGATACCATACAAGAAATTAGTAACAAAACTCACATGTCTGTCAAAGAAGTCAAATTGGACAATGATGAGGGAATTGGACTTTCAAAAGAATTACCCTGAAACCTCCTATGAAATCACACATCAATTCACAGAAACTGTTAGTGCGCATTTCTAGAACAAAATATGAAAATAACCATTAAAAATAATTTATATTTCAAATACTATATGATTGTTTATTCTCAAAATATATCCACCATATAAATTTAAATTAAAAAGTAAAATAAGTTAATTGGTAAGGTTGTCTTACAAGGATTGAAGCTTAGACCAATTTCCAATGAAGTCGGGTATTCTACCTGTGAGTTCATTGTCTGAAGCCCATCTAAAATTAGTAGAAAAACCAGTATTGCCATAAGAGTTCTGGTTTTTTATTCTATTGATAGTAGAATCTATTATCATGAGGTAGAAGGGATTGGCAGTATCTTACACTGTCACCATATTCTTAAGGCTTGCAAATGTGGGTGGAATTGGACCACTGATTCCAGAACTATCCATGTAACTGCAAGGAAATATTCTTTGAAATCAATATCTCTTGTAGCCACATGAAGATATATACATTTGCAACAAACAATAGTGTATGCTTAAGAGAAGCCTCCTTGGGAGTGAATTTCATTTTACACAAATGACTATAAAATTTTATTTGTTAAGGGTTGTATACCTGACATTACTCCATAAACAAATCTTTCAATCTGATTTCAATTTCCAATACACCTTTTATTAAAAACATTCTAAATCCTAGTCCAAAACAATTTCCAAAGTTCATCCTCTTACGTTAAAGCTCTCTCTTATTTATCAAAATAAAATTATGGACTATACATTTTTCTTCAAAGAGAGATGCTATAACATCCAATTGGTTACATAATAAGTCTACGATCTAAAAATTACAGATAAAATAATTTGACTGAACCATATGCATCAGTTTCAGCAAAATTTATTTTGTAAATCTGCATAAATAACAATGTTATCCAGTTTGTGTTTGTTCTGCCACATATGTTTCAACTGGTTTATATTAATGTTCATTAAAATTGGGAAAACATCCACTTCACTTTTGAAAATAGAGCTTGACAAAAACTTTAAACTTGAATAAAACAATAGTCAATATGGAAAGTAAGACTGAAAAAGGACTTACAGTTGTTCTAGTTTTATCAGCTTCCCTAGTTCAGATGGCAGAGATCCTGAAAAGTTATTAGTCCCAATACCCCTGGAAATTTAGAGGATTACATATCTGAAATGTCAGTAACAAAATAGTTTGCATGTAAATTGTGTATTAAAAACAAAAAATCTTAGAAAAAGATCAAGTTAATTTGGATTAGATTCTAATTTCTGGAAGCTTCCCAAATATAAGTGTTTTTTATCATTCTCTACTTACAAAAAAGTCTTAATAAGAATTTATGGAAAACTTAAATAATAGAACTTCTAAAAAAACATGTTATACAGAGACTCTTTTAACATTTCTTCTTTCTAAGTAGCAGATTAGAAGTTTATCAAAATTAACTCTAAGTTATATTATTATATATGGTCTCATCAGTAATCTAGTCAAATCACATATCAATTGTCATAAGGACTAAAACACAACAGCCTCTCCTAAGACATCCTCGGCTACATGGATCAACTTACGCCATAATGTTCTATCATAAACCATATTTTGGTCCAACTCATTAATCTCCAAGTCTTTCTTAATAGTTTCTCTTATAGTTTTTCTAGGTCTTCCTGTGCCGCCTCTAAGGATCAAACTATCCTTCATTTGATCTACTCTCCTTACTACATAATGTAAAGGTCTTCTCTCTACATGCCCAAACCACCTAAGTTTATTGTCCACCATCTTTTCTACTATTGGCGATACCCCAACTCTCTCTAATGTTGTCATTTTGAAACTGACACCGTCTAGTCTTACTACATATCCAACACAACATCTTCATCAGTCATCTCTACATAGCTTACTTTATTCTCGTGTTGGTTCTTAACCGCCCAACACTCCATTGCATACAACATCACTGGCCTTAGAAATAAAAACAAATAAAATTTAATTAACATACAATACAATCAACTCAGTTAGATCTCCCAATTCCTTTGGAAGCTTTCCTGATAAAGCATTGATGCCAATGGACCTAAATAGATTAAACAATAACATTAGAAAATAATATTTCCCGACATTGAATATACAAATTATCAATGACTTGAGTCAATGGCTTTACATGTATTGCATACGAGTCAGATTTCCAATTGCCGGAGGTAGAGATCCGTTCAAGTAATTCTGGCCAAGGTTCCTGCTTGCCATTTAGAAAACTTAGCAATAGCCAAAAATTTGGTAGGTTCATATATTATTGTTAATAGTGGTGACAATAATGACCATTTTAAAACTATCTCAAATGAATCGCTGGAAGTTACAAAGTCAAGTTCTTACACCCAAGTAACACCTTATGAACAATTGTAAATAAAAAAAGAAATGATATTTGTACAACCATTTGTGACAACTTTTGTAACAATTTTCTCTCTCCTAATCTGTTGTTTTGATTTCCGTGTTAATACAGACTTTTCTTTATAAATTTATGTTGTCCTAAAAGTTGTGAAACAAATGGTTGTTCAAATAACAAACTTCAATAAAAAAATCTCTAGTCATACAATCATCTTAATCAGTTGGATGAAGATCAGACAACTCATATTTTGAGATGTATTTTAAAGTTGATTTAATTAGGCCGAAATGTGAGTCAACTAATCTTCACTCAACATAAAATTGGAGTATAGTTAATTGAAGAAAAATATGGAAGAAAACATACAAATTGGTGAGATAAGTAAGAGTCCATAGCTCAGGTGGAATTTCACCAATCACATCTAATGCATAAACTTTCCTGTTACATTCCAAAGAGATAGCATTACAAAGAGAAAGGAAAGATAAACAAAGTAGTAATTGAATTGAAACAAAAAGAAATGGAGAGAGAGAGCGAGAGAGAGAAAGAGAATACAGTGCGATGATGCGGCAAGTAGTGTTTTTGTTAAAGGAACAATCACATTTGATGAATGGGTTATAAGTGGTGTCATCAATGGTGATGCTGCTATCGGTGGCTCCTCCACTGCATATATCACCGGTTATGTTCCATTGAGTTTGATTTGCTGATATCTTCCATTTGCTAAATATTGAATTTACAACTCTTGCTACATTCACATCACAACTTCATTCATACTTTAAAAATGGAAAATATTGTCTTGAAAGCATGCAACTTTTTAAAAGTTTAGAAAGTATTATTTTCAACACAATTATTTATTTATTTTTTATCAAGTCAAAGTAGCTAATGAAATTGACAATAGAATTGAAGTTGAGAGTTTGAGTTGGCATGTGGACTTGTGGACTGTGGTGTCATGTTGGCTTGGAATATGAGAGTGTGTTTTTCTTTAAAGTTTTAGGTTCAATTCTCCGTGTCAATTTGAGTGAGCTAATTTAACTTGAAAAAAATGTTAGCAATATAGAATGAATGTGGATTCTAAGGTGAGAGAGTAATTAAGTCCCTCATCGGTGAACCATAATGTATCATCATATCTTTAAAAATGATTTAAGGCTTCATATGCCTTTTTCCACCCAATCCCTCCTACTAGTTGGCTTCTTCAACAAAGGGGTGCTAACCACATTAGCAATATTTTGATGTTAACAATCCTTAAGATCATTTATGTACGAATGTTTAGATCCGAAATGTTGAGCCTTATGAAATTCGTATGAATTGTGCTTTTTTAATCAATTGTCAAACTTGAACCATTGTTACTAGGTTTGAAATTTATTTGATTTGAGTTTTCTCTTTCCATTGTTACAATGCTCGAAGTTTTGTCTTAAAAAAATGCTTAATTACACTTTTGGTCCTTGCATTTTGACCAACTCACGAAAATGGTCCTGCCTCTTTCAAATTGAACAAAACCGTCCCTAAACTATCATGATTTTGCAGTTTTAGTCCTACCTCCCTATTTTTAACTATAGAAACGCATGGAAATGACAGTTTTAGTCCAACCACCTACCATGAAATAAACAAGGAATAAAGCATGTGAGTACAAGAAATCTACTTTATTCAGCACACTAACAAAAAAAAACCCTAATTGTAAGACATGTTTCAGGTAAAACCCTAATTGTAAGACATGTTTCAGGTATGTAACATGTCTTAGAAATTAGGTTAGTGTGCTGAATAAAGTAGATTCCTTGTACCAATATGCTTTATTCCTTATTTATTTCATGGTTGAGCATAAGTGGTTGAACTAAAACTGCCATTTATGTGCGTTTCTGGAGTTGAAAATAGGGAGGTAGAACTAAAACTGCAAAATCATGATAGTTTAGGGACGGTTTTGTTCGATTTGAAAGAGGCAGAACCATTTTCGTGAGTTGGTCAAAATGTGAGGACCAAAAGTGTAATTAAGCCTAAAAAAAAGTTTGAAGTTTCTTTGATTTGAGCTTTCTCATTCTTGTAGAAAAAGAAAGAAAACATTAAGGAAGAAAGGAAACGATGAAGGTTTTTTCTGAAGAAAAAAAAAAAGAGTAGCTATTGGATGGAGGAAGGCATACGTGCTGCTCTTTCTTTTTTTAATAAAATCTAAAGCTTTAGATCATTTTTAAAGTTCTAATGGTATATTATAGATGGTTTACCACTAAGGGACTTAATTGCTCCCTCAACTTGAATGAATGATTGATAAATTTTCTTAGTTTTTCTTTAAAAGAAATAGTTTTCGTGGATGGATAGGAATATTGCACAATAAATGTAGGGGTTGAGGTTTGAACTTCAGACATTTATTCATTTTAAAAAAGGTGAATTTTTAACCATTATTAAACCAAAATAGATATATAATTTTTTCTTAAAAAAAAAATGAATGAATAATAAATTTAATTAATTGGAAAAACATAACAAATGTAGTAAAAGATATGTTTTTCATCAAACAATTAGAGAGTTTCAACACAATTGAATGAAATGATTATAATTGTTTGGTTATGCATACATGCAACAAATTGTCGGAATTGACATTTGTAAATATGAAGCAAATTTGATTTTCTAGTTTAAATATTTTTCATGTGTTTTTTTTTTATGTATTTAATGACAAACATATGTCCCATATTTTTTTTATACTTGGATGACAAAAAAATTCAAATGTTATGGCACCAATTCTATCAACAAAGAGCTAATGGAACAAACTAGACAATATTTTGTATCAAGAAGAATGTCTTCGGTTCTAGAAGTCGTGTAGCCATAGGATAAAAGATGTTGATCGGAAGTAATGACATTTCAAAATTTTATTAGAAGAAGGAATAAAATTTCGGCACTGCGAGATGATACCGGAAACTAGATTGATGATCGTGAAAGCCTGAAAATTTTTGGTATGTCGCTTCTATTTTTATCTTTTCACTGAATATAGAATGATTCTTGAGTGGTTCATTTTTGGGTTGTTTTCGTGCTGGTTTTGTTTGCGCTGCGATACTACCTTGCAAATATTTATCCAAACGGATTTGACTTTTTGACTTAATTCTAAAATTAACTCCAAATAGAATTCCGATATATACTTTTTGACTTAATTGATGAAATTAGGATAATGGTGCAAATATTTTATAACTTAAAGGACCAATTTGTAACAAAAAAAACTTAAACGACTAACTTATTAGAATCATCTAACTTAAATGACCGGAAATGGTATTTGACCTAAACTTAATTACACTAACCATTAACTAGAATGCACAACAATGAAAAATAAAATAAACTTTTGCTTGCAAAATTTACAAAAGAACGCCGATTCTTAACGAATATCATTTTATGATTCCATATTGCAATTTCTCTCAATTTTTGTTCTTTTTGCATGCAGTGTCATTTACGCACTCTCATACCAACGATCTACTGCTTGTAATTTTGCCTTGAATTTATCATCTTACCTTTGCATTTTGTTGTTTCATGTTTCCTTTTTTCACTATTCAAAAATCTTTGTAGTCTTGTCATACTCAAACAAGCATCAAGGAACTCATCTTTCTTATTGAAATTTTGTATACGTACTTACTTTGAATATATCATATAATTTCTTGTATATATTATGCATATAAATTTGTTTTTTCTTAATTACTAAGTTATACTCTTAAAATTGGTCCCCCTAAGCAAACTTTCTGCATCTGTCCCTGCCTTCAAGTGAATCATTTCACTCATTTGGATTAGAAATATTTTGTTGAAAAAACATAGTGAATCATTTCATACAAATAGAAGTTTTTGTGAATCATTTCACTCAACATGTTTATAACAATATTTTGTTGAATATGCATGCTTTATAACAATATTTTGTTGAATATGCATGCTGTAACAACTATTACCTAAACAAAATTAAGAACTTGATAATATATAACTCCCTTGTACGTAAACAATAAATACTAGTAAAAAAAAATATGGAATTTCCCACTTCCATAAACAAGTTGATAAGTGGCATATCGATATTCGAGAGTTCTTATGTAAACGTATGGGAAAGAAATAAACCATAAAGACTTAGGGAAATCACTAACCTTCAGAAGGATCTGTTGTAGCATTTGAAGTTTGAGTTTGAGTTTGTGCTTGTGCAAAGTGTGCAAAGTTAATCAAGCTGCAGACACATAGAGAAATAACAAATGAAGAACCCAACATACAATTTTTCATGATGAACCCTCACACAGTAATCTTTCATGATGGACCATGAGAATTTGTAGATTAATTGCAGTGTCAAAGTTAGCGTGTCTGACTAGTAAACTCATTCGTTATGTGATAATATATAATATGATTAATTAAGTTTTTAGTCCCTATAAATATTCACAATTTTGTTTTTAGTCCCTACAAAATAAAATCACATTTTTTAGTCCCTGTGACATTTTCTTTAAGCATTTTAGGGACCAAAACTGTTGATGGAAATTTTTGACAAGGGCTAAAAGTGCTGATGGAAAAATTTATAGGGACTAAAAATGTTGATGAAAAATTTTATAGGGACTAAAAAGTGTGATTTTATTTTGTAGGGACTAAAAACAAAACTGTGAATATTTATAGGTAAAAAAAACTTAATTAACCCTATATAATAATATAAGCATAATATGATGGTCTTTCATATTTATTTTAATTTTGACACCCGTAGTGTCTCTATGTAATTTGGTGTCTTTTTCAAAAAATTTCCAAATTTACGGTGGAAAAATATAAGGGTTGTCAAAGTTTATTAAAGACTTCTTCAAGCCTCCTTTTAGTTGATTGAAAACTTTGATCACAGACTATGATAAATGTAAGGTTTATTACAGACTTTTTCAAGCCTCCATTTAGTTGATTAAGACATTTTCATATTGCACTTTGACGAAGCGGTCTGGTGTGGAAAGTTCGTAAGCATATTTAACTTGATTTAACTGATAATGTTAATATTGTTAAAGTTGAATATTTTTATCTGGATTTACATTCGGAACTTTAGCTATTATATACACCCACAGTTTATGTTTTAATAAACATTAAGTATAAAGTGGAACATTAAAAAGTTAAATTACATAACTTAAAAAATCAAAATAATTATGTAGGCATTTTGAATGACTTGAAATTGTAATAGTAACACATGCTGAAATTGAGAAGAGGGTAGACGATAAGACAATTTTATTTAAAAATAAAAAATGTTTTACTAATTTCTCCTATAAGTTTATTTTCTTCTTTTCAACGAGGTGGGTTGTGGCCCACCCGGGCCCTAGAGGGGCTCTATCCGTGCTTGTGATCACTTCGTTTATAAACAAAATAGTTGTAAGAAGAAAATCACACAATTTGATTTACAAGACTTATATGTGATGACAGGTCATCTTACGTTATTTTTAGAATATTTTCAGTCATTTTCAGTAGGTTTTTAGTAGCAAAAAGGAGGAGTATTAAAACGATTGTCTATGATTTCGGGATATTTGTAAGGTTTTATATATTTGAGTTTGTAATTCTAGTTTTCTTGAAACATAGTAATTTTAGGGGGTTTTTGAAGTAATTCACGAAGAAATTATGCAAATTGGCAAATCAAGAATATCTGAATATTTGTGAAGACTTAGGAAGACCAAGAATGAAGATTCAAGAGGTCTTAGGAGACTTACAAGAGGGAGGAATTCTGTTCTCAAATTCTGAGGCAAGTTATTTGAAGACGGAGACCTAAAACGACGGAAAATCAGAGAAACTGAACCTGAGAAAGAGTGCAATGCGCGTAGCACATTTACCATGTGCCTAGGGCATGGTTTTTACAAACCATGCGCCTAGCACATGTCCATGCACCTAGGGAATTTCCATGCGCCTAGGGCATGGTTTTTGGTGCACTCACATGCGCTAGGCACATATGGCATGCACCCCGTGCATGTGAAAAGTGCAGGACGCAAGCTTCTTTTCTTGCTTTTTGTGGGTAAAGCTCGCACTTTTAGCCCAAATCCAGGTAGAAACTCTCAATATAAATATCAGCCTTCATAATTTAGAATTTCTCATTCAGAACTGGAGCAGTTCAAGAGGAAGGCATTTTTAGAGCTTCAGAGGAGTTTCTATCTTCTCCTTGAATTTCTAGGGTATGTTTTTTATCTTTAGTAATTTGTGTTTAGTTACCATGTGTAACTAATTCTTTTTAGGTTAGAGTTCTAAGATGAACCTCTGTTTATTTTTGTTGGATATTTATTTAATTTAATGTCGTTTTTATTTTATTTATCTTTTGTTCGCTATTAAGTGTGATTAGGAATTTAGTTTATTTCTATTGTAGTGCAACCCTAGATTAGATACTTAAGTTATGACAGGGCCTAATATTGATATTACTATCTTAATGCTTATATCTTGATACTCATATCTATTTGTCGAGGAAGTAACTAGTTATAACTAGCAAAATATATCAAAAGCGAGTTAACCCTAGTAGTAAGTGTAAGTGAGAAAAACCACAAGAAGGGTGGGGGTGGGGGTTGAATTGTGTTTTCAAAAACTTTTCTTTCTAACGTTCTGAAAAACTGTTCCCAGATTCAGAGTCTGACTTGAGTTCAGAGTCTTAGTGCAGCGGATAGAGAGTAAGAGAACAGAGAAAGAAAGAAGCAGTCTGTAATGAATTTCAGGAGCACCCTGTGACTTCCATCTATCTCCACCAACTTAGTTGTTGGGTCTCCTTTCAGCACCAAGTTTGTAAAGCTTTCTAGCAATGGATGCTTCCCGCTGACGTTCCACAGAAATCTGCCTTCATGAGCAACTCTGCATGCTCTGGCAATCACTTCTTCTGTGATGGTTATAGGAATACCCATCACGGCTGATCTGATTTTTGTTCTTCTGAACGGTTCAAGTCCCATTTCTTTTCTCGTTTTCCCTTTCAGACTTGGATCTCTTGCCACAACCTGAGTTTCTTCTATCTTAGCAGCTTCTAGATCGTAGACTTCATCCCTGACCCAGAAATCTTTCACTAGTTTTACATATGTTGGTCCATTCAACATACGGAAATAATCAAAAAGTTGTTGCGCTACCATCTGCGCCTCCAGGTTCATACCATTTCTCTTCAGAGAGGTGAAATCAACAGGTGATTCCACTTGAACCTCAAAAGATTCTAAAGGAATGGCCATAGTCTTT